>Ga0209376_1000418_pt1 | contig 47300 bp, 36 predicted proteins | sample GraSoiAngelo_134_FD_185891 | JGI IMG/M metagenome (GOLD analysis project Ga0209376, IMG submission 185891) | Grasslands soil microbial communities from the Angelo Coastal Reserve, California, USA - 14_0929_05_30cm (SPAdes) (version 2) | ecosystem: Environmental > Terrestrial > Soil > Grasslands ...
CTACGAAAAAATCTATGCTCCCTTAACTGCCGGCATTCTGCAGCCCTTTGCCGCGGACCAATCCATTCCCAAAGAAAAGATCACGGCTCTCGATCGTCGATATACAGCTGTGATTGAGGCGCTCGACGACCTCGTCCAGGCTGTCGGTTTAAAAGCAGCTTAAGAAGGCAAGCATTACCAGAACGAAATTCTCGTTTGGGACCCTATAATGGGACTAAAGCACCGATGGTGTGTCCAATTGCAATAGAGAAATTACCGTCCAATTTCAATAGGTAAACAAATTCATTTTTCTATTGACAGCATCCAAATTTTGCCAGTAGAGTGCGCGGCAGTGTTGGGACAGCCAGGAGCCTTCGCAGGTGCTATAGCGGGGCGCCATGTTCAATAACGTCATTGCGGGTTTTCCATAAGTCGAGGAGGGGATTACCGCTCGGTCGCGCGGCTCTCAAGATGGAAGCATGCTTGGTCGCGTCGCAGTGGCAAAGAAATTAGGGGAAGTCGAACTTGGGGGACTGCGAAGATGACTATCTGGAGGGGCGAAATGAAACTGCGAAGTCTTCTGCTGTGCGTTTTGTTCATTCTGGGAACGGGTGCCCAGGTCTACGGCCAAGGCGGTGGGGTCGGAACCATTCTAGGGACGATTACTGATAGCTCCGCCGCGGTTATCGCCAAGGCGAAGGTGACGGTAACGAACACAGCGACAAATATCAGCCAGGTGATGGAATCGAATGACGATGGAAATTACACTGTGCCATACCTCCGGCCGGGCACATACCGGATTACCGTCGAAGCTGCGGGATTCCAGAAAGCAGTCGTGGACAACATCAATCTCGCGGTCGACCAAAACGTTCGCGTGGACGCCGTCATGAAGGCGGGCACCGTGACGGAGACGGTCACGGTGAACGCCAGCGCTGTGGCATTGGATACGGACACGTCCGCAATTTCACAGACGATAAGCAACACGCAGGTGGAAAACCTTCCCTTGCAAGATCGAAACTTCACACAGTTTCTGTTGCTGGGTGGAGGTGCCGTCGAGACCACCGGGGAACAGGGTAGCATGCGCGTAGGCAAGGGCAACGCCATCAGCATAAACGGTGCCCGGCCCACGTCCAACAACTACACATTAGATGGCTTGGTGAATACCGATACGGCTTTGAATACACCGGCTGTTATTCTGTCCGTTGATGCAATGCAAGAGTTTAAAGAGCAAACGTCAACTTACTCAGCCGAGTACGGTTTCAGCGCCAATCAGGTCAACATCGTGAGCAAGAGTGGGGGCAACGATGTTCATGGGTCCCTATTTTGGTTCGGAAGAAATGATGCCCTCGACGCCCAGACCCCTTTCGCGCCGCCGAATCCCAAGTTGCGGCAAAATCAATTCGGCTTTGTGGCTAGCGGCCCCGCCTACCTGCCGAAGGTTTACAACGGACGTAACAAGACGTTTTGGCTGGCAAACTACGAAGGCTGGCGCGTTAGACAGGGAAGCCCAGTGCCAGTGCGGGGCCTTGTTCCAGATCCCGCGCAGTTAGCCGGAGATTTTTCTGCATCTGGGCTGCCCGCCTTCGGGACTGCTGCGTGCAACACGGAGCTAGCTGCGGACCGGCCCTGCATGCCGATCGATCCAACGACGGGAGCGCCTTTCCCCGGCAACAAGATTCCGTCAACCAGTTTTTCGCGCCTCGCGAAAACGTCACTCGCACAGAACATATTCCCGGCTCCGAATTGCGCTACGTGTGGCTCCGGGATAAACTTCCAGAAAGCCGTTGATGTTACCACTACACAGAATCAGCAAACTTACAAGCTCGATCAGGACCTGGGCCGCTTTGGAAAGGTGTTCGGCCGCGGAACACTTGCAAATTACTCGAACACCTCCGCGGGGGGGACTGTGTCGGTACCGTTTGGTAACGGCAGCTTTGTTGAGAAGGAGACGAGCTGGACGGTAGGTCACACGGTAAACTTCGGAAGCCATCTGGTCAACCAGGTGCGTTACGGGCAGTTGGAGGCAACGGCAAACCAGTGCTCCCAAGCCGTGCCTCAGTCCGTGGTCGACGCGGTTGGCTTTACTGGTGTTTACCCGAATCTGCCCGATTGTGCCCGCTCGTACCCGGGAATCACACTCAATCCAACTTCACGAGCCGGCGGCCCCGTCAATGACACGACTCTAAGTAACATACCCACGCGGGAGGTTACCGACTCACTGACGCTCATACGCGGCAAGCACACGCTGATGATGGGGGGAGACTATCGTTTCTGGATACAAAAGCGCAATCTCAACGCAGACTACCTTGGTGATTTCACATATCGCAGCGATTTGATCAATCAGAATGGCAGCAGCAATGGCTTCATCCCCGGTCCCCAGAACGGGTGTCCTACACCTGCCTGTGGCACTGGCAATGCGATTGCCGATTTTCTGCTCGGCTACTACCAAAGTGTGGGTGTTTTCCTGCCGGGACCGTTCAGTAAGGCCGGTCAAACTGGAAATCTGAACCAGTACCACTTCACTTATTTTGCTCCCTTCGTGCAGGATGATTGGAAAGTGAGCAGCCGCCTGACGCTAAACCTGGGCGTTCGGTGGGACTTCCGCACCGTGCCCTTTGAGCAGAGCAACAAGATGGGGTGGCTGGACCAGTCCAACCCCGATGGTGGACTGTGTATTGCGGATCCATCGCTGCTAACCAAGGGGATTGCCCCAGCGGGAAGCATGTACCGATATTGTGGGCGGCGCAATCCCGCCGACGGTTCGAAGAAGCCTTTCGCCCCGCGTTTCGGTTTTGCTTACCGGCCTTTCGGCGGAGACAAGACTGTGATTCGAGGCGGTTACGGAATCTTTTTCGACTCTTCCGAAGGCCGCGAGATCGACGACTCCGGGGATATCTATCCGTACGCGGTGCGCGCGGCCATTACACCCGCCGCCCAACCGGTGGCCAGCTCACCAAAACTGTCGGACCAAATCTTCATCCCCAACAACACCATCTCTCCGGTAACCCCGGCACAGAGCAGCTTCATTGCCGTAATCATCTCGGAGAATCCAAAGAATCCTTACGTGCAGCAGTGGACGCTATCCGCGCAGCGCGAGATCTTCAAGAATACTACACTTGAAATCAACTACCTTGGCAACAAGGGAACGCATCTTCTTACGCGAAACAACATCGCACAGGCTTTTGCGCCGGATCCAAACAACATTACCCCAGTAGCCAGCCGGAAGCCCTACAAGAATTTTACAGGGGTCTATATCGACAGCGAGTGGCGGGGACGTGCCAACTATCAATCGGGCAACGTAAAACTGGAGCATCGGAGTACGTCGTTGACGTTCCAGGCTGCTTACACTTGGTCAAAGAGCCTGGATGACAAGTCCGCAGCAGCCGGGATTGGTGCTTCGGGCGGAGGATTCCAGGGGTTCATGGACAATCATCGTCCGGAGCTTGACTATGGGCTGTCTGATTTTGACGTGAAGAGTCATTTCGTCTCTAACTTTGTTTACGAATTGCCCGTTGGCCGCGGCAAACGCTATCTCAGCAACGCGAATCGGGCAATGGATGCTGTGATTGGCGGATGGCAACTGGGCGGTATTGTAACGCTGCAAAAGGGATTCCCATTTTCCATTGGTGCCAACGACTTTAACTGTCTATTGGACATGCCTTTCTGTGTTGGCCTAAATCGTGCCAACCTCGCTTCCGGGCAGAATCCAAACAGCGGATTCACAAGGAGCACCGCGGAGTGGTTTAACACCGCCGCTTTTGTCCAACCTGGTGCGGGAATCTATGGCACGACACCTCGAAACTATCTGCGGGGACCAGGCTTCAACAACTGGGATATGTCCCTGGCCAAAAGCGTGGCACTCACGGAACGGATGCACTTTCAGTTGCGCTTGGACTCCTTCAATACGTTTAATCACCCACACTTCAATGCTCCTAACAGCGCGCTCGGCGGCCCGGGATTTGGTTCGATTAACTCCGCCCGACCCCAATCCGGCCGTATTCTTCAGCTTGGAGCGAAATTCCAGTTTTAATCACCCCAACCACCCCGGGATTCGCCAGGCTGGAAGCGGCCTGGCGGATCCTTTTATTTGGGGTTAACATCGCAAGAATGTTTAACATCGGAAGGCGGCTACTACAGACTGCGATTTTGTGCGCCTGTTTGATTGATTTTGCTCAGGCCCAGTCGGATCATGTGAACTCTCTTCAACGCTACACCGAACAGGGGCAGAAGGCGCTTGCCTCAGGGCGCTACGGGGAAGCCGAACAAGCCTTCGAAAAAATTCGTGAACTGGAACCAGGAATGGCGGAAGTGCATGCAAACCTGGGAGCGATTTATTTTCAAGAGAGGAAATTCGATAAGGCCGTACCCGCCCTACGTCAAGCGATAAAGCTGAACCCCCACCTAGTTAAGTCCGCGACCCTCTTGGCAATTTCGCTATCGGAGTTGGGGCGGTATGGCGAAGCTCTGCCAGGGTTAGAGAAGGGCTTCCACGGATCTTCCGATTCCGAGGTAAAGCGAATGTGCGGTCTACAGTTGGAGCGGGCATACACTGGCATGCAACGTCACAATAAAGCCGTGGAAATAGCGATCGAATTAAATCGCCTCTATCCAGAAGACCCCGAGGTTCTCTACCACACGGGCAGACTATTTGGAAACTTCGCGTTCCTGACGATGCAGACATTGGCCCAGGTGGCTCCTGGTTCGGTTTGGAGGCACCAAGCTGCTGCCGAGGCATTTGAGAGCCAGGGCTCCTATGACCTGGCGGTGCGTGAATACCGAACCGTTTTGGAGCTCGGCCCCGGGCGCCCAGGGATCCATTTCCGCTTGGGGCGTACCCTATTGAAAAGGTCGCAGCAGGCTCACTCAACCGAGGACGCGAACGAGGCGGCGAAGGAATTCGAACGTGAGTTGGATCTGGATCCGACCAATGCCAACGCCGCGTATGAGCTTGCAGACATGCATCGTGACGCGGGAGAGTTTGAAGAAGCAAGGCAACTCTTCGAGCAGGCGTTGAAATATTATCCAGACTTTGAGGACGCCCACCTGGGATTGGCAGCGGCATTCATTGCTCAGCAGAAAATGCAGGATGCATTGCCACATCTGAAAAAAGCGATCGCACTCAACGCCGATAACGAAGTGTCTTGGTACCGGCTATCGCAAGTTCAGATGGCGCTGGGCAATACAGCCGAGCAGCAAAAAGCCTTTGCCGAGTTTCAGCGACTGAGAACCCAAAAGTCGAGCCAGCAGGAGGCTGCAAGAGAACTTTTTTCGCGGTCAGAGGTCACCAAGCAGAAGCTGGACTCTGCGGTGCCGCAGTGAAAAACCGAAATCTGGATGTGTGAACGGAGTTGCGACGCGCTGCGGTGAAATAGGTTCAGCTTTATTTCCATCCCGCATTGGGCACGATTCCAATGCCTTCCTTAATGGTAACAAGCCGATCCGCGGGGATCTCCGCTAGCGTTTGCCAAGTACCGTTTGGCCAGCGCACGCGGATGTCACTCTTTATCGCGGAACCAAGACCGAAGTGAAGTCTAAAATCGTTGCAGGAGAGGAAGCTGGACTGGCTGAAGAGTTCCTGCGTTTGCGTCGCCTCGCCAACCTTGGCGACCACGCGGGCGCCAATCGCGCTCCGATTCGACTTCGTGCCGACGAGTTTTACCTTTAGCCAGTGATTGCCGGAGGTGACGTCATTCCGGAGCAGGGAGGGCGGCTCGTTTAGATTGACTATGAGAATATCCAGGTCTCCATCGTTGTCGAAGTCTCCGAAGGCACAGCCACGGCTAACATGAGGGTCAGCAATCGCTGGTCCGGCTTCCTCTAGAAGTTCCTCAAAACGGCCATTCCCGAGATTGCGGAAGAGAAGCCTTTGGCTCCGGAGGGGGTATTTGGCGAAGTGCTTCTCGAGTTCAGCGTAGACGTTGCCCGTCACAATGAAGAGGTCGGGCAACCCATTGTTATCGAGATCCACGATCCCTGCGCCCCAGCTCACAAATCGATTTTCGACACCGAGACCCGCTCGGCGGGTGGCGTCTTCAAAAGTAGCCTTACCGAGATTGTGGTAGAGATTGGAGGTGTCATCCATGAAATTCGTTTTAAGGATATCGAGACGCCCATCGAGATCATAGTCACCGACAGCAGCTCCCATGCCTCCCTGTTCTTGGCCGTCTTCGCTGAAGGCGACACCGCGGATTGCGCCCTCTTCCCTGAAAGTGCCATCATGATTATTCATGAACAACAAGCTGGGCGTTGAATCGCACGCCACAAAAATGTCAGGCCAGCCGTCGTCGTCGAAATCTGCCGCGATTGCCGTGAAACCATAACTGGTTCTCACGGACGCAACGCCTGACACTCCGCTAACGTCAGTGAAAGTGCCATCGCCGTTATTGCGGTATAGACAGTGCTGACCGTGGGGATATCCCCGGGGCCCACAAAACACCGGAGTAGATGAATACTCGCAGTTCGCCGTCTGACCGGGTTTCGGAGCCTTTTCCAAATCGAATTCAAGGTAGTTGGGCACAAACAAATCCAGATGTCCGTCGCGGTTGTAATCCACAAAAGTGCAGCCTGAACCCCACCGATGGGTTGATCCAGCGAGGCCGGCCGATTGGGTTACGTCTGAAAAGGTGCCATCGCCATTGTTACGGTAGAGGACGTTATGTCCCCAGTAGGTGACAAACAAATCTTCGAAACCGTCGTTGTTGTAGTCACCGACGCACACTCCGCAGGCCCAGCCCGTTTTGAGCAACCCCGATTCCTTGGTGACGTCCGTGAATGTGCCGTCGCGGTTGTTCTTATATAGGCGATTGCTCGTACCTTCGGGAGTGTCCGACAAGCGAACTCCAGAGAGGACAAAAATGTCGAGCCAACCGTCGTTGTCGTAGTCCAGAAATGCGCAGCCGCAGCCTGTCACCTCGATGATGTAGTCTTTGCGGTCAACGCCGCCGTAGACCGTCACGTGACGCAAACCAGCCCTTGCCGTCACGTCTTTTAATCGCGCGTCAAACGGCAATCCGGAAGATTTTCCTCGAGGCTGGACGGCTGCCTTGCGCGTGGCCACTCCTTGCCCCCAACACGCTGTTGCTGCCGTGCCTAACAGTCCGGTCAGGAAGAGTCTTCGTGAGGTGTCCATGCTCGTCGCTTTCAAGGTTCTACTGCGGGATTAAGCCATTGTGGGAGCGTCGACCCCTTTTTGCAATACAAAACATATTTGCCTATTGACATTCGTTCTTTATGGGCTAGTATTACAGCCGCTTAAATGTCAACTTACCCCAATTTACGTTTCTTGAATCGGCGCATGTTTCTCGTGCAAGGTTCAGCCGCTTTGGCTGGGTTGGCGAGTGGTTCCGTCATGAGCACGGGCAGGTCCGGTTGGGGACGCTCTTCCAACACCGAGACCGTGGAAGCAAAAACGGCGTATGGCCGATTGCGTGGCAAGCGAACGGGCGACCTGGTTACGTTCAAGGGCGTTCCTTATGCCGGTTCAGTCTCGGGGGTAAACCGATTCAAAGCGCCGCCGCCACTGGCACCCTGGACAGGTGTTCGAGAAGCCTTTACTTCGGGTCCACCCGCGGTTCAGCCGAAACGGCCTTCCTTCGGAGTTGACGAACCATTCCCCTCAGAGGACTGTCTGGTGCTCAACATCTGGACGCCAGCTGTGGACCAGCGTCGGCGTCCCGTATTGTTCTACAACCACGGCGGTGGCTTCGTAATTGGTTCCGGGAGTACGTGGTATCAGGATGGAAGCAACCTCGCGCGTGAGTACGACGTTGTTGTAGTGGCGAACAATCATCGTTTGGGACTTCTCGGATACTTGTTCTTGGCGGATCTGGCAGGAGAAGAGTATGTCTCTTACGGGAATCAAGGAATCCTGGACATTTCTGCAGCCCTCAAGTGCGTACACGAAAACATCGACTCTTTTGGCGGGGATCCGAACAACGTAATGGTTTTTGGCGAATCCGGGGGTGGCGCAAAAACCTCCTGCATATATGCCTTGCCGCTCGCAAAGAACTACTTCAATAAGGCGTCGATTGAGAGCGGCCCGGGCGTTCACATGACGCCTCGCGACATGGCGACGGAAACCGCCAAGATGGTCCTGACTGAACTCGCCTTGTCCACAAGAGAAGTTGCGAGACTCAAAGAGGTTCCACCTGACAAACTGCTGGAAATTCAAGGCGCCGTGGCAAAGAAGGCTCCCGGAAACCTGACGCTCAGCGGCGGGAGAAGCGGAATGGTTGTGGCCCGTCCCGGGGGATTCGGTCCAGTAGTGGACGGGACCTACCTTCCGAACCATCCTTTTGATCCCCATGCGCCTGCAATCTCTCAAGACAAACCGCTGATGGTTGGGACCAACAAAGACGAAATGGCGTTCTTTGAACGCAAGGCGACGGACCTATTCTCGCTGACCGAAGACGGATTGAAGGCGCAACTGAACAAGGATTTCGGGTCTAACGCCGAAACTATTCTGACGACGTATCGCAAGAGCCGCCTTACGGCTACGCCGTCCGATCTCTACGTTGCGATTACGACAGCGCGAGCCATGTGGCTCGGGTCGATTGAAATCGCTGAAAAGAAGTACGAACAGAAGGCTGCGCCCGTGTACATGTACATGTTCACGCACGAATCGAATCTCCTCGTCCCCGGAACCGACCATCGGCTTGGAGCAGCTCATGCGACAGAGATTTGGTACAAATTCGACAACGTCGATCTACAAGAGCCGAAGAATGCACCGGGCCCGTCGCTGATCGGTACAGATCCAGATCGCAAGAAGGCTGCGCGGAATATGAGCGAAATGTGGGCCACGTTTGCAAGGGACGGCCATCCTGGTGCTAAGGGGCAACCCGTTTGGCCCGCCTATACCCAGGAGAAGCGCGCCACGATGATGATCGATGCGGAATGCAAAGTTGAAGAGGATCCTTTCGGACAGGAACGCACATTGTGGGATAGGTTAAAGGTATTGGAGGTTGCAAGTGCAGCACTTCGGTGAACGAGCTAAGGGGAGCGTGCTCCGAGAGACAAAGAGGGACATGGCCACTGACGGCCTCGCAGGAAAAAGGCGGTGATCATGAAAAAATCTCTTCTTACTCTCGCCGTGATGGGTGCGCTGCTGTCGCTGAGCATCTGCACGTCTGCACAACAAGACGAGTTAGAGCTAAATTTCAAGAATCCGCGTGATTCGGCCAAGCCTCGAGTTTGGTGGCACTGGATGAACGGCAACATTACCAAAGAAGGTATCAAACTGGACCTCGAGTGGATGCATCGGGTGGGAATTGCGGGCTATCAGAACTTCGACGCAGCGCTGCAAACACCGCAGGTTGTCGAAAGGCGGTTAGCTTACATGACACCCGAATGGAAGGAGGCATTCAAATACGCCATCGGCATCGGCGACCAACTCGGCATGGAAATGGCGATCGCCGGTTCTCCTGGGTGGAGCGAAACAGGAGGCCCGTGGGTGCCCCCTTCCCAAGGCATGAAGAAATATGTCTGGAGCGAAACCATCGTGGAAGGCGGCAAGCGATTCACGGGCAAGCTCATTCATCCTCCGAGCAGCACTGGTGCATTCCAGAACATCGGCGTTCGAGAGGAGTTCGGTCGCCCGGCGCGAACAACGCCTCCACAGTTTTATTCGGATGCAATAGTTGTAGCGTTCCGACTTCCTTCGGGTGAGTCGCGTGAAGGCGCCGAGCAGGCGAAGATTACTTCCAGCGGCGAGGGGTTGGATGTCGCGATGCTGAGCGACGGCGACCTGGAGAAAACTACGGGTGTGCCGATACCCGCGCTTGGAGCGGAGTCTTGGATCCTGTTCGAGTACCCTTCACCGCACACGATTCGCGCAGCGACGTACGTAACGAAGGATCCAAACTTCATTGAGCAGCTGGTGTCCGGAATCGCTGCTCCAGAGAAGACCTTGGAGGCAAGTGATGATGGGAAGGCCTTCCGTAAGGTGGCCAGCCTGACCGGAGGCAGGGCGCCGCAACACACGATCTCTTTTAACGCCATAACGGCGAAATATTATAGGGTGACCTTCAAACATATCCCTCCGCCACCTCGCCCTGCGTGGGCGGAGGGAATAGACCCTGCTTCATTTGGCCCAACGCCTGCTCCGCCTACGTCCTATGAGGTTGCGGAACTGGTTCTTCACTCTGAACCGCGGGTAAATCACTTTGAAGAGAAAGCGGCTTTCGTACCTGAGGGGGACCTCTACCAATTCCCAACGCCTGCCACCGACAGTTCGGCAGCGATCAGGAAGACGGATGTTATCGACCTAACCTCGAAGATCAGTGCTGACGGCACGCTTGATTGGACTCCACAGGAGGGGCGGTGGATGGTGCTGCGGTTCGGGTACTCGCTGCAGGGCATCACCAATCACCCTGCTACCCCGGAGGCGACTGGCCTCGAAGTGGACAAACTCGATCGCCGCTTCGTCAAGGATTATTTCGAGAAATACCTGGACAGCTATAAGGACACCGTAGGCGTGGATGAGATGGGAAAAAAGGGCATCCGCTACGTCATCAACGACAGCTGGGAGGCTGGGTCGCAAAACTGGACCGACAATATGCTAGCGCAGTTCAAAAAACTGCGCGGCTACGATGCGACACCATGGTTGCCGGTACTTACCGGTCGCGTTGTGGAAAGCGCCGCGGCCAGCGATCGTTTTCTTTGGGACTTTCGCAGGACCATCGCGGATCTGATTACCAGCGAGCACTACGGCCAATTGGAAGAAACCCTTCATGAACGCGGCATGGCCCACTATGGGGAGTCGCACGAATCAGGGCGAGCGTTTGTTGCAGATGGCATGGAGGTGAAGAAGTTCAACGAAGTGCCCATGAGCGCAATGTGGACGCAAAGGCCGGGAGTGAACAACGTACAGTACGGTTACAACGCAGACGACCGCGAGTCAGCTTCTGTTGCTCACATCTACGGTCAGAACATTGCAGCAGCGGAATCGTTGACGGCTGCGGCAGCACCGTGGGCTTGGTCGCCTGCGACTCTGAAGCCCACGGCGGACCAGGAGATGCTGAATGGAATCAATCGCTTCGTGATCCATGAGTCAGCACACCAGCCGTTGGTCGGAAAGGCCCCTGGGTTGACGCTCGGTCCCTTCGGACAATGGTTCAATCGCAACGAAACCTGGGCAGAGCAAGCTTCTCCATGGATCAACTACTTGGCGCGGTCATGCTATCTCTTGCAACAGGGGCGTTTCAGCGCCGACTTGGTTTATTTCTACGGCGAAGACTCAAATCTTACCGCGATCTTCCAACATAAGGCACCGGAGATCCCAGCTGGGTACGGGTTTGATTACATCAACGCGGACGCACTGGTTCATGAATTGAGCGTCGTGGACGGCCGGATTGTCACCAAGGCCGGCATGCAATACCGGGTGCTGGGCCTCGATCCCTACAGTCGCCACATGTCCCTTCCCGTCCTACGCGCCATTCATAAGCTAGTCGAAGAAGGCGCGGTTGTGGCGGGAGGGAAGCCTATCGACGATCCGAGTCTTGCGGACGATCAGGCTGAGTTCGAGAAGCTTTCGTCTCAGTTGTTCGGCGATGGTGCTGGCGTGCACAAGGTAGGCAAGGGAACCGTATACGCCGGACAGAACATGAGCGAGGTTTTCAGTACCCTGAACGTGAAGCCGGACTTCGAATACTCGAAGAAGGCCAATGACTCCGACGTGCAATTCGTGCACCGCAAGCTGGCGGACGGCGACATCTATTTCGTCAACAACCGCAGTGATCATGAGGAAGTGATTGATGCCACATTCCGCGTGGCCGGTAGGGAGCCGGAGTTGTGGCGCGCCGAGACCGGTACCAAAGAGCCTGCTTCGTTCAAGGTGGTGGACGGACGCACCATGGTCCCGCTTCACCTAGAGCCTTGGGGAAGCGTGTTCTTCGTGTTTCGCCGAAGAACGTCTAAGACTTCGCACACGATTCCTGAAGTGACGACGACAAAGGTGGCTACGATCAACGGTCCTTGGAATATCGTTTTCCAGTCCGGTCGGGGAGCTCCCAATTCCATCACCATGAACGAGCTTTTGGACTGGAGCCATAGCGACGATCCCGGCGTGAGGTACTTCTCGGGTGTCGGCACGTACACGAAAACTGTGGAGGCTTCCCCCAATTGGTTCAGAAAGGGAGCGCGTCTTTGGCTCGATCTGGGCGATGTGAAGAACCTAGCCGAGGTGACCATTAACGGTAAGGACTTGGGACAGACGTGGCACGCGCCTTATCGTGTGGACGCGACGTCTGCTCTCAAGCCGGGTGCAAACGAAATCCGAATAAAGGTAGTAAACGCGTGGGTCAACCGGATGATCGGCGACGAGCAGCCCGGAGCCACGAAGATCACTTTTGCTGCCGTAAAGCCCTATAAGGCCAACTCGCCGTTGTTGCCCTCCGGTCTACTTGGTCCGGTGACGGTGGTTAGCGAGGATACACAGTAGTAGCACATCCCTCATTCGCGCTGTACGCCATGCCTCGTCCCGCAGACCAACGGTTCACCCGCCTTCAGCACTCCAATCGCAACCTCTGGACCTCGATCAGGCAACTCGCCCTCAAAGTCGTCTTCTTAGGCACTGCCATGGGCGACTAGGCGCCCGAGAATAAAGTCCACTTGGCCCGCCTAAAAACTTCAAACTGTGCTTTACCTTTTTCGTTTTGAAGACCTCTATAGTATTAGAGAGCACGAAAGGGCGATGCCGAGGGAAAAGCCGAAGATGACGTTCAGACACAGTTCCCCTCGACTTTTAGGTTGACTTTTTCCGTTTTCGAGGCCTCTCCCCAGAAACTTCTTCGTCGAAAGCGTCAGGGGTTGGCTAGTGTGACCTGTAGGCCGAGTTGCGCTGCCTTCTTTGTGAGGAACACCCTCTCTATCGTCCCCTCTTAGGGCATTACCCTTTATGGGCCGACGAAAGGGATTAACGTTCAGGGCTGTCAACTAGAGTGCAGGTACCTGGTCTTGCGGCGTTCACCGCGTTGGCAATCTGTTGCATCATGGGACGCACCAAGCTCCATCTGTTTTTGCTGAGAATCACAATCGCCAATTTGCGCCCCTTCAGATTTTGTTGGTGAGGCAGATTTGTATCGGCCGTGAGAAGCACATCAAACCTAGCTTCCTCGGCCGCTTTCAGCAAGTCACCGTTGCTTAGTGTGTCCCACCCTTGTGCTCTTGCTTCTTTGACGATATGGCCTTGCAGCGCGCGGGAAATGCCTCTGGGGGTTCCGTGGTCAAAGAGAATGAGCATTAACGGCGAATCGGAGCTTCAAGACTCCGTGCTGCAAAGTCCAGTACCGCGGTGACCTGTTCCCGCGTCACGTCGAACTGTTCCATGATTTCCTCGATGCTCAGGCCATCCTCTAGGTTTTCAAATATGGTAGCCACGGGCAGGCGGGTTCCACGGAAAACCCACGCCCCGCTGACTTTTCCGGGCACACTTTCTACTGCTGCACATTTTGTCCAATCCAGTGCCATGCGTGCCTCCTTAATTCCGTTCTAGCTGAAAGTCTAGGGAGCCTGCGTACGGGTGTCAACACTTGGGAATTCCCGGTAGTGTCCTTGAAATTAGGACACTACCGAATTCCCCAAGCCGGTCGACTTGGATAGCTTAAATGAAGGCATCTGATGTGATAATTGGGAGCGCATGCGCCTTTATTCCGGCACTACCAAATCCCTCATTGAAGACTCGACTTTCAACCGTATCGCACCTAAGTTGAAGGATGCTTTCTTCAATGAGTTTCGATACCAGCCATCAGTCGCCGAGGTGAACTCGTGGAATAATTCTCTCCGCGCCATCTCACAAGTTTTTCAGACAGCGTCGTTGCTTGATCATGGCGTTTTGTTGGAACTCCGACTCCCGCTTACGTCCAAGCGGCTTGACTGCCTCGTGACCGGGTACGACAGCAAAAAAGCACCTAACGCAGTCATCATAGAGCTAAAGCAGTGGAGCGGCTGTAAAGGCGCATCTGGCAAGAACGAGGTAGCGACCTTCGTCGGCGGCGGTGTCCGGGATGTGCCTCATCCGTCCGTTCAAGTCGGTCAATACATGACGTATCTTACCGATTGCCATACGGCTTTTCAGGGGGAGGACGGAATCAGCGCACATGCCTGTTCTTATCTGCACAATTACAGCCCGATAGAGGACGATCCTCTTTTCTGACCTCAGTTTGCGGAGCAGAAACTATCTCGCAACTCCCAATTCGAACAACTTCATTCCCCTTCTGCCAAGCTGTGAGAGATGACGGCTAGCCACTTCGATTCCGGGGCCCGGTCCGCGCCGTTCGCTCGGTTTCTTTCTGTCTCCCCGTCGCAGCATGATGCCGGTGGACGAGGGGGGGATTCGGACCAATGGCCCCTTCGTCGCGAACGAGAAAAAATCTATGATAAGGCGCGGTGCCACAATCACTTAGATTTTCTGAGGGCTTCTGAATTGCCCCACCCGCCCCCACCATGTGTTCCAATTGCAACATGTTGGCTTTCCAGAATGACGTGGCGGTAAGAAGGCGCCATCAAGTCCTACCTCTGTAGCGATTAGTCGAGCGGACTCGGCAGCGGTGATCGCAGCGCAATACCACAAGGATGTTTGCTGGAGGGGCATACGGGCTTCGCCAGCGATGTTTCAGGGCCACTTAACGTCCAACGCGTAGCCCGACGGCTGACGCAGTCACGTCGGCCGAACTTGCTTGCTCCGAGAGGTTGTAAATCGATCGATGTGATGCTAAAATAGATCACATGAGAAAAGCTTCGATTCGAGATCTCCGCTACAGTTTCAAGAAGATAGAGCGCCTTTTGTATCAGGGCGAAGAGATTCAGATCACCAAGCGGCGGCGCGTGATTGCCCGCTTGATCCCTGAAGGCATGCGAGGTGCGGCGCAGATGCCGGACTTTCTAGCACGACTGCGCTCCACCTATGGCGACAAGTTGTTGAAGGTCAGTGGCGCTGAACTGGTGGCTGAGGATCGGAGCCGCTATTGAGGATCTACACTGACACAAGCTTTCTGGTTTCGTTGTATAGCCCCGACGCCAACTCCGCCGCAGCGGTGCGAGCCGTGAAAGCCTCTGCTGGGGAACGATTCGTGACCATTCTTGGCGAGCTTGAGCTTCTCAACGCCTTCGGACTCCGCGTATTTAGGAAGGAAGTGACCGAAGCGCAGGCACAATCATCATTGAGTGATTTTGAGAAGGATTTGCGCGACGGCCTCTTCCAATTACGCGGACTGCCTGACCCAGTTTTCGAGCGTGCTCGCCAGCTGTCCCGCCAAACTACGGCTAAGCTTGGCACACGCGCCGCCGACGTCTTGCACGTAGCTGCGGCGCTCGAACTGGGTGTCGACTACCTTTATAGCTTTGACCACCACCAGCGAAAACTCGCGCAGACTGTTCGCCTCAAAGTGAATTGAGAGCCCCGTTTCCCATCGCAGCGTGTTGCCCGCAAGCTAATACAACTAATTCGATATCAGAATTAAAAAAAGCGCCGAAGCCTTCGATCGCTTGGGAGCGACGTCGCACGTAATGGAACCTGTCGAACAGCGCGTCACGAAGATCTTGAGGTTGTACGAAACTCACTGATTATGTTGAAGTGGCTGCGACTGGCCGAGACAGCGTCTGTCCACGCAGAGGGAAGGAGTCGTGACGGTAAAGATCAGCCCCAGTCAACAGGTAGCCGGCATTCCAGTGATGGAGGTTCGGAAGTTTCTGCGACGTGTGCATAGTGATTTCAGGACTTCCTGGCCTGAACAAGTTGTTCAGCATTTCAATTTCACGAGCAGGAGGGCTAGGCAGTTTATTCATGATCTGCAGGCTGAAGGTCTGATCGAACCGTCCACACATGAATTCGATAAAGACGCGTACCAACTAACAGACAAGGGACGTAGTTTGGGACGGGGCAGCGCGGCGAAGGCCATTATTCGAGCGACGGGAGACAAGGCACTCAAGGGACTCTTGCAGCGCGCGAAGGAAGTAAACGCTAGCGATGATTTCCTGTGTTCTGTTGAAGCTGTCGTTTTGTTTGGCAGTTATCTGAAGGGCGAAGAACGTCCCAACGACGTTGACGTAGCCGTGAAGCTGAAGAGACGTTTGCCGGAGAACTTGGGCACTGATGAGTTTGCACGTCGCATGAGAGAACACGCCCGGAAGAGCAATCGTCAGTTCTCGACGTACCTTGAAGAGTTGCAATGGCCTGAAACTCAAGTGAAGCTGTATTTGCGGAAGAGAGTCCGGTGTTTGAGTTTCCAAGCTTGGGACTCCTTTGTGCGACTGGCGAAAGAACCGGATTTTGAATATTCAATTTTGATGGGGGAAAGAGTGAGGCTTTTGGAAGAGATTGCGCGACAAAAGACTTGAAGGTCGTCTGGGAGAGGGAAACCGCTTGAAGCGTGTTTTCAAATGATCTGGGTGAAGAAAAAGAAAAATCTGGTGCCGGGGGCCAGACTTGTACATAGCAGTCCCCGGACGCAATTCCAGATCGAGGGCGCAGCATGAGCGAAACAAGTGCCTGGCTGCCGAAATCGGAAAAGTAGAATCGCGAAAAAGCAAATGTCCGGTTTTCTGCCTTCCCAGGAGCCCTGCAGTTACGGTTGCTGAACTAAATCGGGCAGCTTGAGCAAGAGAGAATCTGGCGTGTGGCATTAAGAAGGAAAAGCCCCGCCGGAGCGGGGCTTCCTCATGATGGGTTCAATGGAATGCTTAGCGGTCGTTTCGGTCGTCCCCGTGGTGGACGATCACTTGTCCGCGAACTTCCCCGCCGGGGAAGTTCACCGAGTGCAAATTCACGTAGCCGGCACCCTGACGGATGGCACGCAGAGCGCTGGCCAGGTCTCCGGGTGTAATGCCCTGCGTCGTCGGACCGGTCACGTTGGCCGGAGTGATACTGCCTGAGAAAGTTCCTGAAGTGGCTACGGGGCACGCCGGTTGCCCACCGCCTCCGCACAGGAAGATCATGACTCCACCTGCTACGTGATTTTTTCCAAAGTGAATGTGAGAGAGGATCGCGTTGCTTGTGAGGTTTTGGAACGTCTCGGTGAAAGTGATGGAACCGTTCTCGTCAATGGTGGCTTTGAACGAGGCCGTCGCATTCGAGTTGATTGCTGGTACCTCATTCACGCCATGCAGGTCGGCGGTGAGGGTGATGAAATCGTCATCCCCCGCGACCGTCGAAATACTTAAGGCCAGGACAAGCAGCACTAACAATAGACTTTTCTTCATAGTGTTTATTCTCCCTCTAGTAAGGATAAGGACTCATGCAGAATTCTCGAAAGGCAGGGGGTGAAGCAGGCCAGCGGGAATTCTGGATTAGGACTCTCTCTAGCTGCGCAAGACCATACGGCAGCCACTCGCTCCTGTCAATCTCAGATTCCCAGAGTGTCAGATTCCCAGAGATTCCCAGAGAGCCAGTTGGTAGGTGGGCTGTCCTCGAAGGTTTTACGAGTGTAATGGCGACATTTCGACAGTCAACGTGGCAGCGTGGCGACAAAACGAGAGGCAACCCTGCATCTCTCAATGTATTCTTTCAATCGCTGTTTTTCGATGCGCCTCGAAGCAAAGAACATTAAGAGCATCCTATTATAGCAATGCATCCCGAACCGATTGCTACCGACAGGAACAAGGGTCCATCTGCGTTCCAGACAAGCAGGACCACGGCCACTATGGGCACCAAACCAGTGGCAATAAGTTGAAGGCCGTCCCACCGCGGTCTGCGAAGTTTCATGCCTGCCCATTGTAGAAGACCCCCCATAGGGGGCCGGTTGAGCGTGAAGACAGCAAATGCAAACTCCCAATCAAGCGATGATGGATTTAGTTGACGATCATGGAGGTACGCGGCCTTTCCTAGCGCACATACTCGCTCGAGATTGATATTTCTGGGAACCAGCACCGGAAATTCCGGGTCCCAGTTTGCTGGCGTTTCGGAAGGAAGGTAGTTGAGCAACAGACGTTGTTCGTCGCTGAGCGGCTTGCCTGATACCGTAGCTTGTTCCGCAATCCGGCCTATCACGAAGCTAAGAGCTGAGTCTAAGTCTGCCGTTCGGTCCATCAAGCCTCACGGATTGTCGCTTCCTTATGTAACGTAGCAGCATAGTTGTCGAGACCAGGCGTTGTCACTTAGAACCCTATCGTTGATGCATCGGAAGCACCATCCATGCCTCGTGCGATGGCTCCCCTAATGATTGGAGTCCGAGGATTGTCATGGAGTGGAAACCCGCAACCATAGATGAAGTAAAAGAGATAGTGAAGGCTGACTTGAAAAGATGCAATGCCGACCAGGTTGCAGTCTTTCAGCAATATTCTGTTGAGCCGTTGCTCGCGCCTATCGTGCGTAACGGAAAAGAGGAGAGCGTTGTTGTCGTTGCCCGGAAATCGAACGAGGTCATCTACTGGGAGGAATCAGGCCGTTAGTGGGCCAGCGGCACTTGTCGGTATCAGGAATGGTGGACGAGAGGGGATTCGCCCCCCCGGCCTCCTCATTGCGAACAGTGGGAAAAATAAGCTAAGGCAAGGCGCCACAATCACTTAGCTATTTTCACGAGGCCCTTAATTGGCAAACCTGGCAAACCGGTTTTCTCTTTGTCTTTTCAGTGCAGTTCGACGGTGAGAAGCCGGATAAAATCACGCGCGGTGCCTAAGTGCCTGTAACGACGACAAAGTCATTTTCGAGAACCCTCTGAATTGGACAACCCGGAGTTTTATTTTCGCGAAGCAGAGGGAGTACGAAAATGGGCCTGCCACTCCGGAGCCCAGTGGCGAAACTATCGTGCGAGACCGCGACCGAGGAAAACGCAAAGAGGCGGAGCTTTATGCCCCGGACCCAAGTTACCGGTAGGGCGAACTTCCCGCCCGGAATAACATGCACTTCGCGCAATTTAGAAGAGAATGAAAACCGCGGTTTCGTTCGTGTGGCTAAACGAGAAACGAAACCGCATGCTTAACGTTGCGGCCGGCTGGTTATCGCTGGCGCATTTTCTCACAACCACGCACGTTACCGCTTTTCGGCCGGGATTCTCGCAAGCGTTTCGATCGTAATCTGCTTGTAGCCGCCTTCGACGCGGACCACCATTTGATTCTTGTCGCCAACGGGCATTTTCAGTTCCATCGGGTCGTGCTTTTCCACGACGGTGCCCGAGGCGCGGACGCGGGCATGCAGCAGGCTCTTGAGCCGTTGATTGCCATCGGCGGGAAAGTACAACGCACCATCGTCGGTGGCGATTGCCAGCGGGACACCGCGGGCAAGGCAGGCCGCGCCACAGTCTTTGTGAGACGCGGCTGTGGCTGCCGGAGCATGCAACATATAACAGGCCGCGTCGACCACTTTGCCGGTGACGGTGACGGAATCGGACGCAGCGGCCTGGCCGGGATTTGCTGAACCAACAGTCTTGGGAAGAGGACGAGCACTTGAGTGGAAGACAGCATTGACCAACCGAGCTTGCGGAAACGCGAGGCGATTTCGCAAGAAGGCTGCCTCGTCCCGTTCTCGCCGGTCTTCATCGTTGTCCCGCTGCGAAATGTCTGGACAAGGAGCAGGATCGGCTTTGCCCGCATAGGTGAGACAACGGTTGTCCTCGAAGATGTTTGCACCCGCAGGCGACAGGTCTTGTATGTCGGCTCCGATGGCCGTGCCGAAGTCCTTGGAAACCTGAACCGGTGGGTTCCCCGCAATGATGTTCCGGCGGATGATATTGCCGGTCACTAGACCACCAAGATAGACGCCGTTGATGTTTCCGCCAATCTTATTATTCTCGACCAGGTTATGCTCGCTTACACCTATGAATCCCAAGCCGAAATTATTGCTAAAGAGCGAGGTGGCCGAGGGCTTGGAAGTCGCTGAACCGTTGCCATAGAAGGTGTTCAACCGAACTCGGTTGTGGCTACTGCCGGAGAGTCAAGTTCCGCCGCACGACGCCCCGTTTGAACCACCGGCATCGTCTGCGAACACGTTTTGCTCAAAGATGCTGTCCGAAGTGCTGAAGGTCTGCATGCCGCTCCAACAGTTGTGGTAGGCCGTGACCTTCTTCACCGTGACCTCGCTGCTCGGATGCCCCGTCAACCCGATGAGGATTCCCCAGCGCTCAAAGTGCTGGATGATTCCCGGACCCTCGATCTTCACATCGGTTCTGTCAATCGCTTCGATGCCAACGCCATACATGGCATCGGTGGGAAGACTGCAACCGGTTGGAGGCGTCACAGGTCCCGTTATCGTGTGTCCGTTCAGGCGCAACTTGACATGGTCCGCTCCGAAGGAGATACACGGATTTGCCCCGGGCACGGTCAGCTGGACAGTGCATGTGACGTCGCCCGCCAGTGCGCTGTCTTCGAAGATGGTGAGTGTGGTGGAGATGGTACCGCTAATCTCTGTGGTGGCGGGCGTGCGTCCTGCGCAAAGCAAGAGAGCAGAAAGAGCTAAAACAGCAAGGGTCACTCGATGGGAGGGGAACCGCTTCATAGGACCTCCTTACGCCGTGCTCATGGTCGCTATGTGAACAAGGTGAGAAGGACGGCGTAGAATGTGCACAAGCCTAGGCAAGCGACGAGAGCTTGTCAAGCAGGGATGTCGAAGGGACTTCGACTGTGGGCGTTGCCAAAGGTTACGTTGGATCTGCAGACCTTCCGAAACACCTGGCGCGATAGCATGTGAGAACCGCAGTCTTCGCTTAGGACCCTAGATTCCGTACGAGCACCGTTGCGGATCGTTGAAAGCTTCATTGACACTTGGCGCCGATTGTTGGCGGATGACGAGCAAGCGGGAAGTAATCCCAAGGTAAGGTTTGCCGACAAACCGATAAATATCAGTACAAGGCGCGTTCTTCAATGACTGGGACTCGCAGCTTGACGTGACGAATGTGCAGCACGGTGTCGCACTATTCCGCGAAACTCAGGCCTTCAGCTCCGCTTTGCTGTACAGCTCAAGCATCTTCTCCGCCGTGGGCGGGTTCAGCATGTCGAACTCCGGCGCATTCGGAAAGCCTGTACCAGCTATGCGTCGGCGTGCGCTCTCGCGGTCGTAGTTAGTGTGCCGCAGATCGACGCCTGCGCCTAGTAGGAGCCAGTCGGCACCGGGCGGCCCGAACGGCATGCCGACGCTGCCGGCATTCACGACACGCGTCTTGCCGACTATGCGATCGAATTGCATGTGGGTGTGGCCACAGACCACAACGTCCGCCTTGGCAGCGTCGAATATCGGCAACAGCCAGTCTTCGTCGGTCCGGGCGGTAAAGATTTCATTATCGTCGCGTGGTGTGGCGTGGCAGAAGAGCACGCGTCCAAACCCCGGGATCTGTAGTGCCACAGTCTTGGGCCAGCCCGCGATCCACTGCTCGTGCTCGGGAGCGAGCTGGCGTGCGCTCCAGCGGAGTATCTCCAGCGCAAACGGCGGCAGCTTCTTATTCTCGTCTCCGTGACGCGTCGCCATCACCTCGCGATCGCTATTCCCCATGAGGTAATGCACTGGTGCGGATAACGATGACAGCCGCTCGATGCAGTCCACCTGCATCGGTCCGCTGAGCACGTCGCCGCGTACGACGATTTGATCAATCGTGACGCCTTGAAGTTCTTCCAGCACGGATTCGAGCGCCGGCAGGTTGCCGTGAATATCGTAAAGAGCGACTACTCGCATAATTCCTTAAAGCCCGGCTCTGGGCACCAGCAATACTCCCCATTTAGCACACCCAGCCTAAGCGGCCATCGCAAGTAGGTGCAAGGATTTGACGATTATGCCCGGGTGACGGGCAAACCTCTGACCGTACCGCCGCAACATTCACCCAATCATTGGTCGGTGGCATGGAGGCCATCGATCATGAAGCGGAAACCCTACTCACGAAGAAAACGCACGACCACAAAATCTGTTCTGCGCCTGCCAGACCTCGAGCACGCCAAAGCCGCAGTCTTGAATAGCCTCACCAGCCTGGACGCCCAACGGGGTTATCGTCACGCCATCGATGAATTCGTTGACTGGTATTGTTCGGAACCTCGATTGGCTCTCAACAGAATTGTAGTGCTGCGCTATCGGTCTCATCTCGAATCCCGTCAACTTGCGCCTGGCACCGTCAATCTACGTCTCGGTGCCGTGCGCCGGCTTGCATACGAGGCCGCCGACTGCGGTCTCCTCAGCGCCGATTTGGCGGCTGGTATTCGCCGCGTTAAGGGCGTGAAGAAGCTGGGGGTGCGCCTCGGCAATTGGCTGACCGCGGAGCAGGGCCAAGCTCTTTGGCAAGCACCCGATCATCAACGACTGAAAGGAAAACGCGACCGAGCATTACTAGCATTGCTGCTCGCGTGCGGCTTGAGACGGCATGAAGCCGTGGCGTTGAGATTGGATCACCTCCAGCAACGCGAAGAGCATTGGGCCATTGTTGATCTGCTCGGCAAGGGAGGCCACGTTCGAACAGTTCCAGTTCCGGATTGGGTGAGAACCGAACTCGACGATTGGCTCGCCGCGGCTGGAATTGATCGAGGAAAACTGTTCCGCCGAGTCAACAAAGTTGGAAGGACATGGGGAGATGGCATGACGGTGAAGGCGGTTTGGCACATTGTGAAGGAATCCGCCAAGCGCATCGGCGTGGCGAAGTTGGCGCCACACGATCTGCGACGGACCTGTGCTCGGCTCTGCCATGCTTCGGGAGGCGAGTTGGAGCAGATCCAATTCCTCTTGGGGCATATCTCAGTTCAAACGACCGAACGATATCTTGGCTGCAAGCAGCGGATTCAATCAGCGGTCAATGACCATATCGGTATCGAGCCGAATCCTTGAGATTGCGGAAGGGTGGCCGACGATCCGGGGCGGATCAAGAACCCTACTCGTTTTGGGCCTGCATACTGCCTAATCCGCCCAGCATCCAGCGGCGGTTGCCAGAAGCGTTGCACCAATGCGACAAACAGAGTAAAAAGAGCCCGATCCAGCATTCCCGATCAGCGAGGTTTCTTTCGTTCGGAGGAGCTATGGACGTGAAGAAAGGCATTCCGGAGAATTCGTCTATCGTAATGCCGCGTTTATTTTGTCGAGATGCGGCAGCCGAAATGGAATTCTGTAGCCACACCTTTGGCGCACTCGAACTGAACCGCCGTCCCGGTCCTGATGGAAAGGTGGCGCATGGACTGATGGCCATCAGCGGTGAAATGATTATGATCGAAGCGGAATGGCCGGGTTTCCCCGCGCGCGCGCCGCAGCTTGATGGCAGCTCGTCGGTTGGAATCTTTGTTTACGTCGACGATGTGGACCAAGTCGTGGAGCGGGCAGTCAGCACAGGCGCAAAGATTCTGTACCCAGTTCAAAACCAGTTCTGGGGAGACCGAATGGGATGGATCATGGACCCACAGGGACATACGTGGACAGTTGCTTCACGTATTGAGGAAACTACCAAGGAACAACGCGACCAGCGATGGGCAACGAACTTGGAAAAATCGTGAACGTTCTATTTCTACGGCGTGTAGCTGTCGGGTTCCACGGCGCCTCTTCTCGATTCGTCTATGAGTCTAGTCCCGGGAATCCTCTGCTACACCGGCGTTGTTGTGGCTATAGCGTTGCTGGGGTTAGTTGATCGTGCGATATCGCTGCGCGACAAGAGAATTAATCAACTAAGTTGCGCAAACTTCGCTGTTCCGGTCGAGTGACGGGCAACTCTGACGTAACGCGATTAGGTAAGGGTTGCCGACAACCCTGAAGTAACCCCAAGGTAAGAGGTGCCGACCGTGCTACTGGAATAAGGAACTTTGTGGTCGCCAAAAGCGTACCACGAGCATGCGTCTGTTCATCCTTCTGGCAGCTGCGTGCCTTTGCTCATGTCCTACCATTGCTCAAACGCAGAATCGGCAATCCGATAGCAAAAATTCGGCGGCCAAGCCCGCTCCCTGGCCACCACAACTTGAGATGCGCGTGCCATTCGAGCCCACCGCATTCCCAAGCGGATCGCATATCTATGTCATGTACGAGTTGCATCTGACGAACTTCGGGAAAACTCCTCTTTCCCTGAGTCGTATCGAGGTGCTCGACGCAGATGCGAGAGCTGCCCAACCGATTGCGACCTTCGAGGCAGAACAACTCGAAGCCATGTTGCAGCCTCTAGGCGGCAAGACACTTTCTGCCCCCAAAGAAAGGCTCGTAATCGCCAATGGCCAGAGCGCCATCGCATTTATGTCCGTAGCGTTCAACCGCAGCTCACACATTCCGGACAGACTGCTTCATCGTGTGAGCACGGCCGACTCTGCAGGGGAAGGCGCGGTCATCACTACACATCACACTGAGCTGCTTGTGCTCGGGCCGCCGGTAGAAGGTGCAAACTGGCTTGCAGCCGATGGGCCCAGTAATGATCAGGACAATCATCATCGGCGCGGAGTTGTCATTCTTGATGGGCGGGCGGTGGACTCACGACGCTACGCGATCGACTGGAAGCAGATCAGGGACGGTGCGTCGTTTTCTGGCGACGCGCGGGACGTGCACTCCTATTATTCCTATGGGAAAGCAGTGCTGGCCGTAGCCGACGGCCGTGTGGTGACAGCAAGAGATGGTCTACCAGACAACATTCCCGGACACGGCGAAGCGTTTCACCCTGCTGTGCCGATTACGTTGGAAACAGTGGCCGGAAACACAATCACGTTGGACCTGGGGGGCGGTCAGTTTGCATATTACATGCACCTGCAACCGGGAAGTTTGCGTGTGAAGGCAGGAGACCGCGTGCGGCGCGGCCAGCTGGTGGCGCGCATCGGCGGTTCCGGCGATGTCCGTGAGCCGCATCTGCATTTCGAAGTCACCACTTCGTCGAAGCTGCTGGCTGGCGATGGAGTGCCCTATCTCGTCGATCGGTACCGCTGCAAGAGCGCGAGTGATGGGTCTATGGAACTTCGCATCCTCGAGTTGCCTCTAGATAACAGCGTCGTCGTATTCGGGGAAGACCAAAGTAAATGAAGATGAAGCGTATGCCCTGACGACAGCGCGATTCTGGTCGTGTTACGGACAACCCTTCCGTAATCCGGTAAGGTAAGGGTTCTTGCCGACCATACTGGAGTTACCGCGAGCCGGCTCGAATCGAAATCCGAGTTTGCCAGATTGGCGCAAAACGAGGCTGCTGGATGTACAATGCGGACCGCTCGGGAACTCAAAATGGAAATCCCTGCTAGAGATCCGACATTACCCGATTTCCGAAACGGCCTGCCACCAGACGGAGACTTCGACCGTAGGCCTTCTGTTTTCAGGCAAATTTTGAGGAGGAAACATGTACCGACGCATTTCGCTAACGGCAGTGACCGTGGTCCTGCTGTTCGCAGGTATCAGTTCCGCAGAAACCCCCAACCGTGTCACCATTCTGTACGATTCGTTCGGTAAGGCTCCCGCCCTAACCCTGGATTGGGGTTTTGCGGCCCTGGTCGAATACGATGGCAAACGCATCCTGTTCGACACCGGCAACAACGCCAGGATCTTCGAACACAACGTAAAGGCGCTGGGCGTCGATCTGCAGAAGATCGACTTCGTGGTCATCTCGCACCGCCACGCCGACCACACAAGCGGCATCACGTACTTACTGACAGTAAATCCCAACGTCAAAATTTACGTTCCCGACGAGCCCTGGGGATTGTTCGCGCGCGGTGTGAAGAACGATTTTTACCGCAAGGACCCCTCGCTGCCGGCTGACATGCGGTATTACGGCGGCCATCCCCCGGAGATCCTGGAAGCGGGCACACCGTGGCCTGGCGGCAACTTCGTCCCGGTCAACCAGAAGACCGAGGTGGCTCCTGGGCTGTTCATGCTCCCAGGCGTTTCCACCACTCCGGGCACGCTAGAGCTGAAGGAGTTGTCACTGGCCATCAAGAGTCCGCAAGGCGTGATCCTGATCGTGGGGTGCTCGCATCCCGGCGTAGAGCACATCCTACAGGAGACGAGCGCTATTGATCCGCATGTGCACATCCTGCTTGGAGGGCTGCACCAGATCCAGAAGCCCGATCCTGAGGTCGAGCGCATTGCCACTGTGCTGCACGATCAGTACAAGGTCGACCTCGTCGCGCCCGGACACTGCACGGGCGAGCCGGAGTTTGCTGCCCTGAAGAAAACTTTCGGCGATCACTACGTGTACGCAGGGGCGGGCACAGTCATCGAGCTTTCGCGTGCGCAGGTTGCTTCATCAACGAGCAGTGCCGGGCGATAAGCACAATCCGAACTTATAGGTCTCGAAGGGTTTACCAATGCTTCTGAATGGTCCACGCGAGATTCTGGGTGGATGACGGGCTACTCTTCCCATATCGGATTGGGGAAGAGTTGCCGACCAAACGTCCCCTATGCGCGACTTGGGCGCGAATGTCGCACCCCGACCCGAACGGCTCGCCAGATCGCAGACCCATAAAAGTTGGCGAGGTCTGGGAGAATCCCGTTACAGGGGAACGCTCGGTGATCCTGGAGCGTCCCTGGGACAACCCTGCTAGCCGCGTGACCGGCGAGCTGACAGCACTCGTTGGCGCGCGTGTGATGGGGGAACACCGCCATCCTGCTCTTGTGGAGCAATTCACCGTGCTGGAAGGGGCCTTAAGCATTTTTTGAGATTTGGTGGACGAGATGGGATTCGAACCCACGACCTCCTCATTGCGAACAGTGGGGAAAATAAGCTAAGGCAAGGCGCCACAATCACTTAGCTATTTTCACGAGGCCCTTAATTGGCAAACCTGGCAAACCGGTTTTCTCTTTGTCTTTTCAATGCAGTTCAGCCCGTCATCCGCCAAGTGGGGAAATCCTTACAACATAGTTCTACACTTCGCGACTTGAACGAAGCCGCTGGCGCGGCGGACGCTTCGCGTGCTATGCTCCGCACGTCATGCCCCAGGGTAACGCATCGAATTGCGGTTCTCGCACATGCTCATTTTCTAAGTACCGCAAAACCAATAGCTTACAGATGGGTGAAAAGATTGAATTCCCATAGCCATTAGGCCGCATCCGCCGCAAACGCCAGCGTCTTCCTTCAAGTCGTTGTATCGAAAGCGCGCAAACACACCGTGCGCGTGTGTGCAGCTTGCTCACTCGCGCTTCCGATACAACACTAAGCTATTTCCCAAACGCCGTTCGTGGACCGTAAGGTCGGCGAGCCATTTGTCCCGGATGCCGACTTACACGTCCGCTTCGCTTGCGCGTCGGATTCTTGTTCATGAAAGGGACGTTTAACAAAGGCCAGGGGAGGTTGAGGCTGCGGACTGATGTACTCTCAGTGTCGCACGAAGCCACTCCACAAGCTTCTGCTTGTAGAACGCCCACTCGGCGTGGCCTTCCCAGTTCTCCATCCCGTGGGGAGCGCCTTCAAGCAGAATCAGTTTGAATGGGGCGCCGATTTCTTTGAGTTTTCGAGCGTATTCCATTGTGCCTCCGAAGAGTTCATCTTTGGTCCCTTGGATGAGAAGCATCGGAGGTTGGCCGGGTCGCGAGCTAAATTGAGGCGAATAGCGCTGCAGTGTCTCGCGCCTCCAGTCACTGAAGAGCCGTCTTAAGGCCGCTCTTTCCGACTCCGAACGGTCGGCCCACTTCGTGAAGTCATACACACCGTAGAACGAAACTACTGCCTGCACATCACAGCCGGTACACAGTTCAGAAGCGACTTGCGCCACCAATTGCCCGCTGGCGGATTCACCCAGCAGGGCAATGCGATTCGGGTCAATATGAAAGCGATCTGCATGGGCGCGAACATATCGGATGGCGGCGCGAACGTCTTCCAGTTGCTCGGGAATGTGTACGTAGGGCGTGAGCCGGTAATCAATTGAAAACCATGCGAATCCGGCTTCGGCTAGCGGCTCGAATAGGGGGGAAACGTAGGTCACCTTGTTGCCCGCCTCCCAGCCGCCACCGTGAACGATGATCACGGCGGGAAGGGGCTTGTGGCCCTCAGGGATGTAGGCATCCATGAGCAACTCGCGGCCCTCGGGGCGGTCATAGACAATGTCTTTCCAGAGCCCGCGACGGTCGCGCCTTAGCCAGGCGGTCAGCTCGTCTTTCCAGTCCCACTGGTCAGGATGCCAGTTCTCAAAATTGTGAATGGCACCCGGCACAGGATAAAAGCTGCAGTGCGGCAGCTGCTTACAGAGAACCTCCGCCGCGGCGGGCGGCGATTCTTCATCCGACGTACCGTGAAACATGAGCGCTGCCGCCGTGGTCCCATCCTTCATGGCATTTTCCTTCCCGGGGGACGGTCCAGTATCGCCCAGCTTCGTGCCGAACGTCACCACTCCTCTGAACCCGCCGTGTGCGGCGAGGGATAGTGCGATTCCTGCACCTGTATCCTCCCCGATCAAAACTATTTCTGGCGTGATGTTGAAACGACCGGGGCAGCGGACGTAGCGGATCGCTTCGGCTACGTCTTCGCTAGAGTGGTAGTCTACGGAAAACCATGCGAAGCCGGCGCGGTCGAGCACTTCGAAGAGCTGCGTCACGTGGGTGATTTTAGTGCCCTCACTGCCGTGAATAATAATGGCTGCTGGGCGCGGCTCACCTGCGGGCGCATAAGCATCCAGGGTGAGTTGATCGTGGTAGGTCACGTCGCGCAGGGCACCCGGAATGACGTAATGCGGCCTGCCTCCGAGCGGTGGCGAGCATGGGGCCATGCTCGCCGCAAGCGCGGCAATCAGCACAGGGAGAGGGGTCATGCACTCCCCGAAGTCCAAGAAACGAGGGGCTCGCGAGGCGGTAGGAAGCACGTCCGAAACCCCCTCCCGCGTATATGGCTAAAATCGGAAGTGCAGGCCCCACTGCATCTGTCGCATGTCGGTCGCAGCATAGGTAATTCGTCCTGCATCGGACACGTCCACAGTTGAGTTCGGAAGTCCCAGGTTCGTATGGTTGAAAGCATTAAAATTCTCCCACCGGAATTCCAGGGTCTTTCCTTCCGTGATGACGAAAATCTTGGACAGCGAAAGGTTAAACAGATACTGCGGCGGCCCGCGCAGCGAGCCCTTGGAAGCCGTACCGTTGCGGAAGGGTTGCTGTGGGGAAGTGTAAGCGGCCGGATCAAACCACAAGTCGCGGTTGGGATGGGGGACATGGGGACTGCCAATGATATCCGGGCGAACATTGTTGAAATCTGTGTTAAGCAGCGGCGCGTTGGAGACGAAGGGGGTGAAGGCAGCACCGGATAGAAGAGTAGTGACGCCACTGAAACGCCAACCGCCGACAACCGCGTCCGCTACCTTGCTGGTCTGAGCCGCCCAACGGCGCCCCTTACCGAAAGGCAGGTCCCACGTATGAAGCAGCGTCACGGCGTGGGTATGGTCCCAGCTGGCGGGGCCGTGGTCGCCGCGAATGTTGTAGTTGTCGGAGAAGTTGTATCCGCCCTCGGAGTTGGTCATGGCTTTCGACCAGGTGTAAGTCAGCAGGAAATCCAATCCGTGGGAGGTCCGCTTCTGAAGTTTTGCTTGCAATGAGTGGTAGCTTGAGTTGTCGCAATTACAGACGTCGTACACCCCTTGCGACAGACCGAATTTATTGAATGGGCGACGCGGATCAAGGTCGCCCGGGCCTGGAACCGCCTGGTTGGTATTGCGGTTGGCAAAGAGGTGCCGGCCGACGTTGCCTACGTACGCGACTTCAGCGGTCAGGTCAGAACGAATCTCATGCTGGACCGACAAGTTCCAGAAATCGGCCAGCGGGATGCGGTACCTGTCCAGGGGATAAAAGTAGAAATAAACTCCCACGCCGTCGGGAAGCGGAAAGCGCCCGTTTGAGCCGATCGGAAACAGCGGTGGAAGCGGCGGGCCAGTTGTGAGAAAAGTGGGAACCGCGGTTGAATAAATGTTCGGCGCGCTCAGGAATTGGCCGAATTGTACTGGCGGATCAAGTTCTGGATTCTGGCCGAAAACGGCACCCACGCCCGCCCCATTGAAGCTGCGGCCATATCCGGCACGAACAACTGTGCCGAGCCGAAGTCGGTAAGCTAGCCCGAGCCGCGGCGCAAACCCGGCATTGTATGGCTTGACTCCGAAGTTCGAAGGCACGGATCCGACGCCCGCTACGAGGACGTCACCGGTGGTGGGATCAAAACTTCCTCCACCGCCGGGTTTCGCGGCAGTCTGCGGCAGGTAGTTTTCATAGCGAAGCCCATAATCAATACTCAGCTTTGAGGTGGCACGCCACGAATCCTGTCCAAAGAAATACAGCCGTGTCTGGCGGATGCTGGGATAAAACCCAGGAGTGGTGAAATTGCGCGCGATGAAACTAGGCTGGCCGAGCAAGTAGGTCGCAAGGCCAAGACCTGTCGTGGCGCTGCCCGCTGCGCTGTTATCAACGTCGGCGCTGCCCGTCACGCTGTCGGCAAAGGTCAATTCACCTGAGCGGTGGTTACCGCTGTCGATGCGGGTGGTTTGCGCGCGGCGTATATCAGCGCCCCACTTGATGGTGTGATTGCCAGTCTGTTTGGTCCAATTGTTAACCCATTGAAAGTGATTCTCGGTTTCGCTGAGTGGACAGTTGCACTGGTTGACGTTCAGCCCATAGCCGAAGTTGAATCCGCCATCACCGGTGACGTAAAAAGCTGGCATGCTACTGGTGTCGCTAGTGCCGCGGTTGAGGCCGATCAGTCCGGCATCGCTCGCTGGATTGAGTCCGAAGCCGCCTGGCTGTACTCGAACCCGATATCGATACGTGCCAAATCGAAAGTCGGTGATTAATGTTGGGTTCAATGAGTACGTCCAACCCAACGCGAGGCTCTGGTTGCGGGCCAGCGAGTGGCCAGCGAAGTGGAAGGCAGACGGCCCTCCCGCCACTTCCCCATATGCGCCCGGGGACTCCTTAGTGAAGTTGGCGATGCTGTAACGGCCGAAAAAGTGATGTGCCTCCGAAAAGTTGTAATCAATCCGGCCGTCGTACTGGTCGCTATCGAACTTCTCGGAAAAACCCGCCGCGAAGTTGTTAGCTACATCGCCGGGACCACCAAAATTCGGCGGAGGCAAAAAGCCGAGCAATTGCATCATGGAAGCGTTCGGGGCGGGCAGCACATTGACCTGGCCGCCAGCGGAGATCGCTTGACGCCCGGTCCCATCGGGATTGCCGGTCGTGGGATCAAAAACCATCCCCGCCCGGGCTGGAACTACCGCCCCTTCGGTGGTGGTTACGTTCACCGGGTTGCCACAGGGGCCTGGTGACGTGGTTCCGTTTGCGCAGATGTAATCACCCAGCAGCGCACTCAGGTCGCCAGTGCGCTCGGCGGCGGTGGGGACGGTGGTAATTAGGGCTCCCCCCGTTCTGCGCCGCGTTCCCTGATAATCGAAGAACCCAAAGAGCTTGTTCTTGCGCAGTGGGCCACCGACCGAGCCGCCAAATTGATTCCACCGCAAAGGAGGCTTAAGGGAGGTGAAGGGATCCGCCGCGTTAAATTTGTCGTTCCGAAGATATTCAAAAAGTGAACCGTGAATCTGATTGGTTCCTGACTTTGTGGTGCCTTGGAGCAGCGCGCCTGAGACGTTTCCGAACTCAGCATCGTAGTTGCCGGTGGTTACTTTGAATTCCTCTAGCGCGTCGGGGTTGGGATTGATGACGGCGATGCCAAGAATGTTGCTGTGATTCTCCGTGCCGTCCAGTTCGAATCCATTGGAGTAGAAGTACTGCCCGTTGACGTTGATCTGCAGTCCGCCTTGAGGATTCTCGCTGGAGGCGTGTTGGAAGCCGTTCAACTGCGACCCGGGCAGGGCCAACACCAGCGTGGTCACGTTGCGGTTTAGCATCGGCAGCTGCTCGACTTCATTGCCCGTCAAGGTGTTGCTGACGTCTGCCCGGTCCGTTTTCAGCAAGGGGGTCTCAGCGCGGACGATAACGGTGGTTTCGGCCTTGCCTACGCGGAGCTGAGCATCGGCTCGCGTGGTCGCGTCTACCTGTACTTCTGTGCTCGCGGAAAATTCAGAGAAACCGGGAGCTGTGACTTTCACCTGATAGTGTCCGGCCAGCAAATGGGTTTGGGTAAAGTTTCCCTCTGAGGTGGTCCTGGTCGTGTAGGTGATACCGCGGTCGAGATCTGTTATCGCAATCTCCGCGTTGGGCACCGCGGCCCCCGAGGGATCCGTCACCGTGCCGGTAATGTTGCCAAACACCGCCTGGCCGAACCCGGCAGAAGAAACGGCCAAGACCAGGAATATGCAAGCCACTACCGGAATAGTTACTCTCGGCAAATGCATGATGCCCCCCTGCAACCTTGAGTTTCACTTGTCATGCGCGATCGACTGCCAACTGCCACTCCAGAACAACCGCCATCGCGACAAAAAGCTCACGGCGGCTTTCGGACCTTGTTTTCTCAGCAACCTATGGCGTGTGATTCTCCGTTTCGATAACTTGCTGCGTGATGGACGGGCCGGATAACGGCAGCACGTTGCCAGCACGAGCGGAATGGAGCTTCTGAAAGGATGCCATTTCCTTTTGCTGGTTGGCTGCGTCGCCCAGTGCCTTGTACACCGAGGCCAGCCGAAAATGCGCAACTTCATTTTCCGGCTCGATCCGAACCGCCTCCAACAAATGCCCGAGCGCTTCGCGCGATCTTCCCTGGCTGATCAAGGTGCTGGCTAAACCGATGCGAGCCTGAGTGAAGTCGGGATGATGTTGAACCGCCTTAGAGAAGTGCGCCAACGCGGGCTCGAACTCGCCTCGCTGGCGATAGATCTCGCCGATTTCGTATTCGGCGTCGGAGTTATCCGGCGATATCTCGAGTTCCAGTTCAAATTCATGCAGTGCCTGCTCAACCGCATTCGTTTCCTTGGAACTCTGCATAATTGCCCGCCCTAACCGGAAGTGAATTCCTGGCATTCTGGGTTCCATTGCCAGAACATTCCTATACTCCCCGATGGCCAGATCATAACGCTGCAGGCTTGCGTGAACTTCAGCGGTCGCATAATGAAGCCACACTGAGCTGGGAGCAACCCGCATCAGTTGGGTCATCAAATCGTAGGCCCTGTCGGCATACAGGCGCGATGAGTGAAACAGAATCTCGGGGTCATCGGGATAGCGTTTGAGCAACTCGTCGGCAACTGCCGCGGCCTTATCGGGCTGGTGCAGGCTTTCATAGGTGCGCTGAAGGTCCAAGCCGATGAGCCGTCCCATCTGCTTGTCGGACGGATGGCGGAAGGCCGAGGCCAGGATGGCAATCGCTTGCTGGTTGCGTCCCAACTCGGCATAACACAGGCCCAACATCATCTCGGCCTGAGGCATCTTTGGATTCAGCTTTAGCGCCCGTTCAAAGGCCTTACTGGCCTCCAAAATTCGATTGTCCGAGTAGTAAGCTACCCCCAGGTTTGCCTGAACTTCGGAGACACCTGGGGCCAGCCGCGTGAGCTTTTCGAGGGACTCAACGGCGGCAGCCCAATTCTTCGCGGCCATAGCCTCCTGGGCCTGTTTTGAAGTGGTTTCGATTTCGGACTGATTTACTTTTTGCGCAGCAAGGCTCTTAGGGATGCTCTCGAACGCGAGCATGCAACAAAAAAAACAGAACACGACTCGCCTTGGTTCAGCCCTCACCGGGTCCCCCTCGGAGCCTCGGAGTCACCAATCGATTACCTCCGACTGGCAGTCAACAGAAGTTTCCGATTCAACTGTATTTGAGCGAGAAGCTTTACACCCGCAGCCCATTTCTTGTCAAGAAGATCGACTTTGGAGATCGACTTTGCCGTTGCCTACAAAGTATTCAACTGCGGCGGCCACGGTTCCCGATTCCGCTGCGGTGCTACTGCGGCACTCCGTTGTAATTGACGTGCACTCGGAGCGTAACGGAACCAATCGTTTGACCGTCAGCTTCCGCTCTCCACGTCAATTGCTGCCAGGTGTTCTTTTGCGATTCCGGTGCTACAACATTTATTTGGACCGGGTACGCATCATGCGCCGGTATGGAATAAATCATCGGACCTGGTTTCTCGGTCCACCCCGAGGGCAAGACCGAACGCAATGTGACCTGTCTCGAAGCGTCGGAATCGTTATGAATTAGAAGTGGGACCCAAACCGTGTTGTCGGGCCCCCCTAAGGCAGTTTCAGGCGCGAGCAATTGCGACAAATGGTCGAGATTGTGTGATCGCCAGAATGCGCGATAATAGGCCCATGGCCCTCCGAATTCCAATGACACTCCCTGTCGTGCTATAGGCTCGTATCCCCGTGCCCGCACGTACGGAATCGGTCCGGATGTGATCCCCTCGAAGACATCTCCCGTGGTGCTTCCCTTCACCAGCGATTTTCCCAATACGAAGCGCACGGGCTCATTGAGGTATTGATCCAAATATTTTTTGAGATCAGCTTGGTTCGACGGCAACTGCGACTTGTCATTCATCCATGCGTCGGAGGCAATTTTTGCGTAGGGAACACCTTTCGAAGGCGACACATCGCTGGTCTTGTATTGCGGTCCGCGGCCCTCAAGGAATTCGAAATGAGTGGCGTCGGAGAAGTAGTAGATCTTTTTTGGCTGCCACGGATGCAGCCCCTCACCGTAGTTGCTGATGGCAGTGCGGTCGCGGGGTGCTGCTACCTGTTCGGGGAATGCCACGGGATCGCCGGCGAGGTCGAAGGCTTCGGTGGCAAGCACACCTGCGGCCTGGTGGTCGTCGTGATTTTCGCCTGCAACGTAGAGTGGGAGCCACGTCAGGATTACTTCTGGTCGTGTGAGACGCACTAACCGCACTACCTGTTCCAAAGAGGCGCCGTGCCCCCAAGTCTCAAGCGAATGCAATACGTCCTGGCCCGGAGTATCGGGACCGTTGAGATACCAAACGTCAAGTATCCCCATGGAGGCTAGAGCTCGACGTCCTTCAATCTCGCGCACCGCGCCAAGGGATGCAGCCTGTTCATTGCCCACGGCGTTCCCACCGGCGTTGCCACGTGTGCCATAAATCACAGATACATGTTTGTGTTCCTCGTAGATGGCCTTCGCTAAATACGGAGCAGCCAAGGAATCGTCATCCGGATGCGCGACGATAAGTAGAATTTCGGCCTTATAGCGGTCGTCCGAAGGTGGATTTGGCGGGGCTGCCGGCAACTGTGCCCACGCGAGGGAGTAGGAAAAAAAGCTTAACAGCACAAAACGTGAAGCCAGCGACATTCTTATGATCATGTATGTCCCTCAGTTATGTGGACTCTCAGTCCGATACACACCGGTCGCATTAAGGCAAGTGTATTCGAGGTTGACCCAAAGGTTCTATCGAGAAATGCTCCCGAAAGCATTGGCGAGTCGAAGCATTTTACTATCGCGTCTTCACTGCGGGGAGAAGTCACTGCTACTCGTAAAATTGGCCCCACTCGGCATTTCGATTCGAGCCCCCACGCGATCAGTCCTGGATGGTCGGCATTAGCGGCCAATCTCTGCCCATTTTCAGGGTGTCGGGAGGTTGCGGGCTTGACTGAGGATTTTGGTGAGCCGGTTGGAGAGGCGGTCGAGGCGACGGCAAAGAGGTAATGGTCGCCCACGAACGTTCCCCCATGGATCGTGATTCCCGGCCTTTGAAAATCGGCCAGTATGCTTCCGTTCCCCAGATCCAACAATCTGAGGTGATTGACATCGTTGAAATGTTCAGCGGAACGATAAATGACGACGGCATGTTTTCCATCGGGCGAAATATCCAGGGACGAAACGAGGCCGGGTTGCTTCGGAATGGTTCGGGAAATCTTGCCGCTTGCGGCTTCAATGACCCGTATGGTTTTGTCGACCCCACCAGCGAGGAGGGTCTTGCCGTCGGGTGAGAAAACCAACTGGCCGGCGGGGCGTCTGGAGACAGGGTCGTCCCTACCGCGACCAGTGTCTCTATTCTGTCCAATCGCAACACGCTTCCGATAAGAATTTAACCGCTCGAACGATTCGAGCTGTGGTACTTTTCCCATACTTTTCGTTGTGGCGAACCAGCCACAATTTCGGCAGCACGCGCTTTTCAACAGGAGAAATTCGTGAACACATTCACTCTATCGGCAAAAATCATCTCCGCTTTTGCGTTGATGATTTTCGCATTCATAACAGGCTCCGCTCCAACTGACGACGAGACAGAACAGGAGTTGACGAAGATCATGCGGCAATGGGCAGAGGCGCGCATAAAAGGAGACGTCACCTTTCTCGAAAAACTGTACGCCAAGGAGTTTCTCATCACAGGCACTAACGGTATGCTCATTGCAAGAGACACAGACATCGGGTTGTTTGCCCGGAAGGAGATAAAACCCCAATCCATCGAGGATGACGACTTGAAAGTCTCTCTCTATTGTCCCGATGTCGCCATCATGACTGGACGCGAAACAGTAGAGGGATGCTATAAGAGCAATTGTGGTGGCAAAGGCTCGCTCCGCTTCACCAACGTTTTTGTCCGCCGTGACGGGCGCTGGCAGCTCGTTTCGAGTCATGGGACGTGGGTACAGAAGCCGATTACTGCCGTCAACCAGCCGAGCAAATAAAGGACACCTGAATCCTGGCGTTGAAACGAGGCGAACGCTTCTGCAATCCGTTCCAATCATTTCATAGCCTCTAGGAGGGACCACTTCGGGTTAAGTTGTATGACCGATACGTTAGAAACGCCGCTAACTCCTGGCAAGTCGGCCTCTCTCCAGCAAATTGGTCGGTCACTGCTGGCGCGTTTCCCAGTACCAATCGGGTGAAACTTCCCCCAAGGCCGACTTTGGGACCGAACAATTTCCGGTTTGCTCGGCATCCATTTCTCAATGAGTGTAATCGCCTGATTGCAACAGTTATCCGCTGGGATTATCCTGCGGACAGTCGGAGACGCAGCTCATTGAGCACGAGAACTCTTGACGTGCTTGTTTTCATTCCACTCGTACCTGCTCTGCCCGTGCTCGCCACGTGGTGGCTCCCATGGGAAAGATGGGTTCCGCGCATAATTCCCAAAGGATCATTGGCCCATACCTCCTTTGTGGCTCCTTCGCAACATGGTATTTCAAGTTGCCTTGGTGGTCAGTCCTAACGTACTTGCTGCTGGGAACTGCTGTTTCCGTGATGGCGGTTCCGTGACTCAAAGCGTCAATGAGTGCTAAGGCCTGATAACGTCAACTGTGCCCCTTCTTTAGCAGCTTTGAGCTAAAATGCGGCACCTTGGAGTTGGAGGTTAACGTGGGCGCTGGTTTTAGCCGACGAGCATTCCTGCAAGCTGCGCTTCCCGCGAGTTCGGCACTGGCGTTCTTTTCCACCAGCTTCCGCCGTGACTCTTTGATTTCAGCTGCCACGAGCACGAAGCCGCAAAAAGTGATTGTGGTGGGAGCTGGCCTCGCAGGACTCATCGCTGCTTTTGAGCTGATGCAGAGCGGACATGATGTGACTCTCCTCGAAGCGCGAATGCGCCCCGGGGGCCGAATTCACACAATGCGGGATCAATTTTCTGATGGTTTATACGCCGAAGCTGGTGCCTATGACTTCACTGATGCGTATGTATTGCTCCAGCGCTACATCCGACTGTTCAACCTGCCCGTTCAAGAAGGTGGGGCTGCGGAAAGGACAGTCACTGCCAACGATGTTTTCTACCTTCAAGGTAAGCGCTACGTGGTCAAGGCGGGAACAACACCAGAGTGGCCCTATGAACTCACTGCGGAAGAGCGAAAACTAGGAATTCAAGGTTTGTGGGAGAAGCATGTAATTGCTGCGGGCGCAAAACTGCGGGACCCGTTTGCTCAGGATTGGCCGGATTTGGCTGCCCGAAGTCTCGACCAAGTCACTGTTAATCAGCTTCTGCGGAAGCAGGGCGCAAGCCAAGCGGTGCTTTCGCTGCTCCGTATGAGTTTTCTCGGAGAAGACTTTGAATATGTCTCCGGACTGCAAGACATAATTTGGAACCAATTCATAGAGAAGGGGACGAATTGGCGAAAGCTGCGCGGCGGGAACGACCAACTGCCCAAAGCATTCGCAGCAAGGCTAGGGAAGCGCATCCATTACGGAGCCGCTGTAACCAAACTGACCCAGAACAAGGAAAACGTCAGACTTGCGGTGTCCCGCGCCGAGACGCTTGAGCAGGTTGAAGCCGATCGGGTAGTCCTAGCAATTCCTTTCTCAGTGCTGCGCGACATTGAACTGGATGAATCATTCTCTCCTCAAAAGCGGCAAGTAATTTCGAACCTTCGATACGCTCCTATAACGCGAGTCTACCTTCAGTCCAGGAGCCGTTTCTGGCTTGACCAGAAGCTTAGTGGATATGCGAATACAGACTTGCCGATTCGAACAGTCTGGGATTTCACCGATACGCAGCCGGGAATGCGCGCAATTCTGGGGACTGAAACTTCAGGCCCAAATGCACAGCTTGCTGGAGCTATGAAGCCGGATGAACGGCTTCGCTGGGCACTAGAAAATGTCTGCAAAGTGTTTCCCGAGATGGCTCAGAACTTTGACGGCGGTACGTCGATCGTTTGGGAACAGGAACCTTGGTCAAAGGGAGCATATGCCTATTTCGCGCCGGGTGAGATGACGGCATTTTTTCCGCATGTTGCGACCGTCGAGGGACGCGTTCATTTTGCAGGGGAACACACATCCACTCTCCTTTTCATGGAAGGTGCGGCACAATCTGGCGTGCGAGTCGCCAAGGAGATTAATGCCGCGGGATGAGAGCAGGGCAGCCCAAATTGGTGAAAAATCGCGATTACACTCATTGACCGGGCGAGTTGTCCGCAAACGCGGAAATCCAGAAACGGCTTCAGGCAAGTTGGCCGGATTGGTAACGGGAAGTCGGCTAGTGTTTACCGATGAGGCGGCGCTTAGGCAATGTCGTTCCGGGTGGATGACGAGGTACCGGAAGCTATCCGGGTAGTGAACTTAGTCCGAGCGTGCCGCGGTAGGAACTGTTTGGCACGCTCGAGGTCGTTTTTGAAAGATGGTGGACGAGAGGGGATTCGAACCCCCGGCCTCCTCATTGCGAACGAGGAATCACTAAAGCTAAGACGCGTCGCTACAATCAGTTAGCTTTTTGAAAGGGCCGTGAACTGCCCAACTCGCCCAACCGCCTCTTCTCTCCCGTTGTGGGTTGCCGAACCTTTTGGAAGTCTTTGTCTGTTTGGACTGATCCGTGAACGAGCTTTCGGCTGGTGGAATCGCACAAGCACTGGACTGGTAGGGCGATGGTCGCGGGTTCGATCCGCATTGCCTGTGGAAGCTTTCTCTTTGCTTTCAGTGCGTTACGAAATTCCTGAAGGGCACTAAGGGGGCACTAAGCCACGCTCAAACTCAATCGCGTAGAGTCCAGATGTCCGGTAAGCGCCACCCGGAAGTAATCCAACCTGGGTAAGGTGTTCCATTCGGGCGAGTATGATGCATTGTGTCGTGCATACTCTTACCGATGAGATCGACTGGGTCCTTGTACCGTAGCAATCGCAGGGGCGCAGAATTGCAGAACGTGTAGTTACCCAACATGTCTGACGCACAGATCGCCTCTCCCGTGGACTCTAGCAAGAGTTTTCCGAGTTCTGCCTTGTCAACGAAAGCCTCGGCTGGGCTGCATCTGCTACGTTTGCTTACCATTAGGGCCCCTCTCGGCTCTCAATCTGTCGGCTGGGAGCTGGGTATACCTTCTGAGCTTGCGGTAAAGCGTGGTTTTGCCGATGCCTAACAGGCGTGCGGCGCTGAGTTTATTTCCTCCGGTTTCCAGCAGAGTATTTGCGATGGCGCGTCGCTCGAGTTCCTCCAGAGGGACGAGCTCGTTCCTATCAGGAGCATTCCGGGCCGATGTACCGTAAGGAACCGAAGCCAAGTCATCTGCCGTGAGCACACTGCCAGAGCTTAAGACCAAAGCACATTCGATAGCGTTTTCCAATTCGCGGACATTGCCAGGCCAATCGTAGGCCATCAATCTTCGCAGCGCGCCATCTGAGATCGTGCGGACAGACTGCAGCGGGTCGGACAATTTTTCAAGGAAATGGGAGACCAGTAGGGGGATATCGACCTTGCGTTCGCATAGCGGCGGCAGCCTGATTTGCACAACGTTCAATCGGAAATAGAGATCCTGGCGAAACGTCCCCCCCCGGACTCCCGCCTCGAGGTCTCGATTCGTTGCGGCGATAACCCGCACGTCAATCTGAATTCGTTCCGTGGAGCCGACAGGCCTTATTTCTTTTTCTTGCAGAGCTCGTAAGAATTTGGCCTGCAAGAACGTGGGGAGCTCGCCGATCTCATCGAGAAAGATCGTTCCTTCATGAGCGGTCTGAAGCAGACCCTGCCTCGAGCAGTCTGCACCTGTGAAGGCACCCTTGACATGTCCGAACAGCTCGGACTCCACCAAAGTTGGAGTCAATGCTGAACAATCAACAGTTACAAGCGCCTTCTCACATCGCAATCCCCCGAAGTGTATGGCTCGTGCCACCAGTTCTTTTCCTGTTCCGGTATCTCCAATGAGCAGAACCGGGGAAGTGCTCCGGCTGACCCTTCCGATCAGATCGTTGAGAAGGTGCATCGGAGCGGACTGACCGATAAGCCCGCCAACGTCAGCTTGGCAGGGCAACGCCGCGCGAGAGAGGTTCGCTTGGTTTCCCATCGTTTCTAGGTCACCGCCGAGGATGTGAATGCCCCCGGCGTCGTTCCAGTAACTCACCTCGGCTAAAAAGTGCCAAGCACAGACGATTTATCTGCACCTCATACCGCACCCGGCCTTCACAACTGATGTAACCAAATGAGGGTGCACCTGTTGCCGACACTGGAGACCAGCAGTCCGTTTGGCCTCCGGTACGGCCCAGTAACCTGGATACACTGAAATCCCGCAAAGTCTTGACAGCTGCCAGAGAGTTCCTTCCGTCGCTTTGCATTGCGAAAGGGTCTCATTTCGCCTCCCCACGGGGTTTGGAGTGGCGAGTATGGCTTTAGATCAGGTCGATAACTATAAGGTGGATACCTAGTTGTGTCGTAAGATATACTAAAAAGGCCTCGATTAGTTGCAGCGGGATAACCTCAGCGCAAGCGGACACGTAAAGTCTTCTATTTTCGTTCGTTAGGTAGTTTACTCGATTGCCATAGTCAAGCTTTGAAATAAGGTTGCTGTCTTCTCCATTCAGCGAACTACCCGACTCGGCGAAATACCCGACCCTCGCCGCCCTCTCAGAAATCGGGATGTGCCATGAAAACAGAAAGAGCCCTTGCTAGACTCGCCTCAAATCATCTCGACGAAGTGGCCCTGGCGGAACTATATCGAAACGATAAGGAGAAGATCGACGGAATCGTTAGTCAGTGGTTTGGGAAAGGAACAATTGCGACCGACGCTTTGAGTCGGGTGTTGGTTAGGATTGCTAAAAACGCAGTACACTTTTGTCTGCAGTTCCATAAGCCGGAAGACTTCATACTAGGACATGCTATTCAAGAGTGCCAGCGTCTATACTCCTTGCGGGGCTCATCGAGACTGTGCGAAAGAATCAGTCAAGAAGCCACTTTTGCAACCTTCAGATCCGGTTTGGCACGCCCGTCAACGCCAATCCGGTGACAGGACTTCACGTATCTTTCGCGCCAACGCGTCCATCGCGAAGGGCTTCTGAACGAAAGATGCGCGCCATTTGCTGCTATCGTCGGGGGCAGCCGAATATTCCGAATAGCCCGACAAATACACTACTTTTAGTGCCGGGCGCACGGTAATCAATCGTTCAGCCAACTTCCACCCTCCCATTTTCGGCATCACCACATCCGTCATTAACAAGTGAATTGGCCCGTCGTGATGTTCGGCAACGTGCAAAGCTTCGATGCCATTCCTGGTCTCCAGCACGGTGTAGCCGTTCTTGCGAAGAAACTCCCCCACAAGTTCTCGAAGATCGTCCTCATCTTCCGCAAGCAAGATCGTTTCTGTTCCATGAACGGCTCCGTCCGTATTCTTCGTCGGCTCAGCTAACTCGACAGGTTTGTCCACGCGCGGTAAGTAGATTTTAAACGCCGTGCCAAGTCCGGGTTCGCTGTATACCCAAATGAACCCGCCGCTTTGCTTTACGATTCCATAGACAGTCGCTAGCCCGAGGCCCGTCCCTTTTCCTTGTTCCTTGGTTGTGAAGAAGGGCTCAAAGATGTGACTCTGGGTCTCAAGGTCCATCCCGTGGCCTGTATCATTCACGGCAAGCATGACGTATTCCCCGGGCGACGCTGGCGGGTGTCGGCGGGAATATTCGTCACCCATGGTGAAATTCCTGGTTTCGATGACGAGTTTTCCGCCGTTCGGCATCGCGTCTCGAGCATTGACCGCCAAGTTCAGGATGACCTGCTCGATCTGACCAGGGTCGGCCTTCACCAACCCTAGCGCCTTACCCGGGGCAAAGACCAATTCGATGTCTTCACTGATCAGCCGGGGCAACATCTTGCCAAGGTCTTCTATTACAGCATTCAGATCGAGCACTTTGGGTTGCAGCACTTGCATCCGGCTGAAAGCCAAAAGCTGGCGCGTCAATGAAGCAGCTCGGTCCGCGGCTTTGCGCAGCTGTTCGACGCTTCGTCTCTGGAGTCCTCCCTGTTCGACAAGACCTAGAAGGATATCGCCATTACCCTTGATGACCGTGAGAAGATTGTTGAAGTCGTGTGCGATCCCACCCGCGAGACGGCCCACAGCTTCCATCTTCTGCGCTTGTCGGAACTGCTTCTCTAATTCTCGCCATTCGGTCAGGTTTTCGATAATCCCCTCGGTCCCAACCAAGTCGCCGGATTCATCGTACAGAAATCGTCCATTAATGCGGACGGCTATCGGTTTGCCATCCTTCCGCTTCCACTCGATCTCAGCTCCCCTTATCCGTCCTGTCTCGCGGCTAAGCTCGATCAACTGCGTCCGATCGTCTGGACTGTGATAGACGCCAGTAGCCAAGTTCACCGCCATGAGTTCTTCCTTCGAAGGATAACCCAGCATGCTCACGAGCGCCGGGTTGACGTCGATGAATCTGCCGTCCCATGTCGCGTGGTAGACACCATAGGGGGTATTTTCAAGCAGCTCGCGATAACGTGCTTCGGATCTACGCAACGCCTCTTCGACGCGTTTGCGCCCGGTGATGTCCGTGACGATGCCTCCGATCGCGTATATTTTTGCCCCGGCGTCAAACAGTGGAAACTTTTGAACAATGCTTGTGTGCGGACCATCCTCCTGGAGCGCGATTTCCTCGAATTCCATTTTGACGCCGCCATTAATCACCTGAAGGTCGTTGGCTCGAAATGCAGCCGCCTGCATCGGCGGAAATACTTCATCGTCCCTCCGACCTTCGATTTGTTCCTGGCTGACGCTGAGAGCTCTTTCGAATTCCCGGTTTACGACCAGGTAGCGACCCTCCACATCCTTTAGAAAAATCAGGTTCGGGCTGTTATCTAGAATCGCGCGGACCCGTTTCTCACTTTCACGCAACGCCTCCTCGGCGCGCTTGCCCTCGGTAATGTGCTGAATTTGCGAGAAGAAGAAGAGACCCTTGTTGTCACTGCCGCAGACTAGCGACACACTCAATAAGACCCAGACGACTTGCCCGGCCTTATGCAAATATCGCTTCTCCATTTGGTACGAGCGAATCTTTTGGTTCAACATTTGCTGCACATAGTTGAGATCGCCATCCAGATCCTCCGGATGCGTGATCGTCTGGAAGTCGGTAACAAGCAGTTCCTGCTCGGAATAGCCTACGATTTTGCATAGCGCAGGATTGACGCGAAGCCAGCGACCATCGAGGCCAACGAGTGCCATTCCGATCGCGGCCTGATCGAAGGCTTTCCGAAAGCCAGCCTGCCATCCCCGCGGCATGCGCTGTGAAAGCTTACGCTCCTGCGCCTCGTGCGCAGGTGGGTTGCGGTCAGTGCTTTTTCCAAGTCTTCCGCTGGAGGAAGGTCTCCGTCGTGGGCGAACTTTTTCTTTCAAAGGGTCCTTCATCGACGAAAGAGTCCTAACTAATGCTACAGGATGCCCGTTCCAAGCGAAAATGTGCCTTTCTGATCTGGTATGAAAAGGTAAACCTTATTATTCAAAGGCAGACAATTGTGATTTTTTGACCAAAGAGCAGCCGCTCGCTGGGTATCGGGATGGCAGAGCGCGTAATACGCGATTCATTTGACATCACAGGTAGGAAAGTGAACAGCTCGAACCAGACCTGCCAGAAAACGCTATCCTTCCTCAAACCATGCAGACTCCAAAAAAGAAGGGCGTCCCATCACAGTGGGGTCATCCATCCCAGCGCCCCTTTCAGGGCCAGCAAGGAAGGTGAAGCAACGCCCCTTCAAGCAATCTCTTTATACATACTCACCGCTAGACGCGTCAACAAATAGATTATCAATAGAATTCTCACAAATATATATTAATCATATTGATATTCCATTCCGATTCTTTTACAACGCTGTTAGCAAGGAGACCCGCGTGCCCCCTCTCGCGACACCAGTAGATTTCCTTCTTCTTGTAGCGTGCCTCCGTAAGAATAAGAATAATTCCCGCAGTTATATAAAGCAATTGACAATATTCAGTAAAATATATATAACTCTGGAATTTCCGCATCCTTCCACGAAGGAGCGCTCTTTCATGAACAACTGCATTGAAAAATTCAAGAACAAAGTCATACGACCAGCGTTCATCGCTCTTCTTGTTGCTCTAACCTTTGCAGCCATAGAAATTGTCGCCGCCGAACGCAACTTCTCGGTCCCATTGGATCGGCTGAAAGCGTGGTCCGAGACCGTTACGACCTCTCTCAACGTCGAAATTCTAGGCCACTCCAAGGTACACACCGCCGCCAGCGACTGCGAAATGCATTTGGGGGCTAAAATGCCCGGTTACAAAGGGGATCCTCCAGGTTGGGTGCTCGAACCGATGAACCTCTGTCTCGAACCACTTCCCGGGAAGAGTACGCCGAGCAAGAAAGACTGGGAATCCTTCGGCGACGATTTAAAGGGTGCAAAAATCAGGGTGGAGGGCGTTCCCCGCATTTGGCCGGAGCATCTGGTCGGCGGTGGCGATTCTAACCCGAACCACGCACTTGAGCTTCATCCCCTGACTCGCCTGCAGCATGGTTCGCATGTTTACGAGTTCTCGGACTTTATCTACGCGCCTCAAGGACTGGAAGGAATAAGCGAAAAAACCATTCGTTCCACCCTCACTGATATCGACGTGAGCGTTATGGAAAAAGACGGAGATGTTGAGATTGCATTCGACGCCGGGAACATCGGCAACTTTGCCGTCGTCGACTTGTCCTTTGACACTTCGTCGATTAAGCAAATGGACGGGGGCTTTCGCATGGATGGCCAAGTTGTCTTCGGTCGCAAGGACGGCGCTCGGGTCAGCCTTGTGACTATCGCCGGCAGCGAGTTCGGTAAGACCGTCGGCAAGCTTAAGCAGGGTAAGGCTAAGAAGAACACTCTTGAGGCCCTGGTTCTCTTTAGCCTCGACCCAGTTGCGCTCTATCAGGCCGCGAAGGATAGCCATGGGAAGGAAGTAGCCGTTCAAAACCCAATCCAACTCATCGTCTACGGACAGACAGATTCTGAAAGATAGAGCTGCGGACATTTCCGTATTTCGGTTCCGAAACAAAGGAAGAGAGAAATGGGCGCTGCTAGCCTCAGGTGGACTGTAATTTTAGTCATCATCATGATTTTTCCGGTCGCTTATTGGTTAAAGCCACAGAACGTTCAATTCTGGGAATTCAAACAGGAAGATGTCGTCCGCCTCTTCACCCAGCTCATTCTCGTCGCACTAATCATCGAGCGCGCCTTGGAAGTCATTCTCACACCTTGGCGCGGTCCAGAAGCGGAACGCATGACGGCCGAATTGCAGCATCACGATCAACTTGCGAAATCGGGCAACCCGACCGCTCAAGATAATCTTCAAAAATCGAAACTAGATTTGACCGATTTCAAATGTAAAACGCAAAATCTCGCCTTCAAGGTTTCCTTTGTGCTCGGGATAATAGTGGCCTCGTTCGGCATTCGCACCCTCGCCCCATTGGTCGAGCCCAACGCGTTCGGGAAACTGCCTCACCTCCAGCAGGTCGGCTTCGCTGCTTTGGATGTGTTACTGACTGGCGCGCTCCTCAGCGGCGGAGCCGACGGCTTGCATCAAGTATTGTCCCTATTCCTCGACTATGTCGGCAAGACGCGCGACCGAGTCCAGGCTGCGGGTTAACTTATGACCTTCTCGGATTCAAGTTTGCGGCTGTCTCAAAAAGCGGGGCAGGTCAAACGATAGTTATCTTGCCCCATCTACATGATGCCCGTGCCCTCTCAGAAGGACAGTGTGGCAAACCGTTTCCCGTACTACCGCGCCAGATACTATGACCCGCAGACTGCAAAGGTTTATCACGCACCATCCCAACGGCTAGCACAAAAGGCCAATAGAATGGGACGCCGCAAAAGTCCTGGTAAATGCGCTTATTATTGACTGGTCTGTCCAACTTCCTGGTGGCTACGCGAAAGCTATCACCGATTTTTGTTCGTCTAGGCTTCTGAATTGAGCCGTCCCGATCACGCGCAGTGGGACAAAATCTCGACCGAAATGTTGAAGTAAACATTTTTCGAAAAATAAGGTTTGTGCCGCCTCACTGCAGATTTCTTAGGGGCAATAAGGGGGCACTAAGAATTCCGGTCCTTTCCTTTCAATACCTTAGAAGGCCAGGCTGCACCGCAAAACTCCTTTGTTTCCAATACAGCAGTAGTTTCGATCCGCATTGCCTCTCGCAGCTTTTGCTTTCTTTTCAATGCGTTACGGAATTTCTGAAGGGCACTAAGGGGGCACTAAGCCGGTTCGATGACACCTGTTCGTTGTACTCCGTATCAGCGACTGTTTGTGCGATCACGTCAGACTGCGACCGTCCCGTCCCAGCCGCCGTATCCTCGTATTACAATTGTGTGAATGTCACGCCGGAATTACAGCCAAAGTGTTTGCTTGACTCTTCTCTTCTTCCCGATCTTCGCCGCATTGCTTATTCCCGGAGCGTTGGCACAAGCAGCTTCACCCACGCACACCGACGACGTGAAACAAAGTACCGCAGGAAATGAAACTCAGGAAAATCAGTCGCCTGTAGTTCGCCAATTCGTTGTGCCCGACATGAAAAAGATTTTTTTCTGCTTAGCGCAAGCTCTTCGGTTTGGGACTGCAGGCTGATTCGTCGACCGGCGAAAGATGCTCGCAGAAAAAGTGAACTGTGCCTTGGTCGGGTTACAAGGAGAGGCGCTTGGTCATCAGAAAATAGCTCTGGAGTCTACGCTGCGACTGCATAACGATGGTGCAGCCCGCCGAGTCGCGACAGGGATTGAATCTGGCCTCCACGCGCACCGCGGATTTCTGTAGGCCGACCTGCTGGCGTGTCCTTCGAGAGCCCAAGATGCGTCCGGTCCTGGTGATAGTAGTGCAGGTACGCAGACATCAGCCGTTTGAGATGCCGCTCATTCAGGATAATCACGTGGTCCAGCAAGTCGCGTCGGCAACTTCCCACCCAGCGCTCAGCGACACCGTTCTGCCACGGACTGCGAAAGGGCGTGCGAATTGGCTCG
>Ga0209376_1000421_pt1 | contig 47163 bp, 43 predicted proteins | sample GraSoiAngelo_134_FD_185891 | JGI IMG/M metagenome (GOLD analysis project Ga0209376, IMG submission 185891) | Grasslands soil microbial communities from the Angelo Coastal Reserve, California, USA - 14_0929_05_30cm (SPAdes) (version 2) | ecosystem: Environmental > Terrestrial > Soil > Grasslands ...
TGACCCGTCGCTCGCCACCAAGCCGGGCGGACCGCGCGGCTGGGAACCGCTCCACTACGTCTGCCACACGGCGATGGCGCACGATTCGTCGCCCCCCGGGCGCGCCGCGGGGCTCGCCGCGATCGGCCGGCGGCTCATCGCCCTCGGCGCCGATCCGAACACCCGGTTCCCCTGGCTGCATCACAACGTCCGCCGGCCGGTGCTGTGGGGTGCGTCAAGCGTCGTGCGCGCGCTGCCGCTCGTGGCAGCGCTCCTCGACGCCGGCGCGGACGCGAACGACGGCGTCACCCTCCCCTTGGCCGCGAGTGCCGGCGATATCCCCGTGCTGGAGGCGCTGCTCGCGCACGGCGCCGACGTCGATCAGGCGTGGGCCACCGACGGGGCGACCGCCCTGTACGCGATCCTCAACTGGAGTCGGACGCCGGACGGAGCGGTCTGGCTGCTCGAGCACGGCGCCGACCCGAACGCCGTGTTCGCCGAAAACGGGGAGACGCCGCTGCATGCGGTGGCGCGGGCATGGGACGCGCCGCTGGCCCAGGCGATGGTCAGGCATGGGGCCGACATCTCGCGCCAACGCGCGGACGGCCGCGCGCCCTACGCGGTCGCCGAGCTGAGCGGCAACCGCGGGATGGCGGAGTGGCTCCTCGCGCAAGGGGCGGCGCCGGAGCTGTCGGAGGTGGACCGCCTCGTCGCGGCGTGCAGTCGCGGCGACCGCGCGACGATGGGCGCGCTGCTCGCCGCGAATCCCGGGCTACGCGACCAAATCACCGACGACCACTACATCGCGTTTCATCAGGCCGCCGAGCACGGGGACGTGAACGCAATCGAGGCGATGCTGGCCTGCGGTTTCGACCCGAATCGTCCCGACGCAGGGATAGGCAAGACGGCGCTGCATTCGGCGGCGATGGGCGGGTGGCCCGACGCGGTTCGCGCCCTGCTCGCCCACGGCGCGTCCGTGCACGCGCGCGACCGGGAGTTCCACGGGCAGCCGCTGATCTGGGCGGCGGAGGGATCGCGAACCCAGCATCGCGAGGGGAGGGACTTCGCCGCGGTGGGGAAGCTCCTGCTGGAGGCCGGGTCGCCGGTGGAGTGGGAAACGGGCGCCGAACCGGCTGAGGGAATCCTCGAGATCGTGGCGACGTGGCAGCGGGCCTGACTGACAACGACACGGCCAGCGCCGGCTGGCGCTGGCCGTGCAGAATTACGAATCGAGAGCTCTCGCACTGAGCTGCGGTGGCGCGGCCCCCTAACTTAGCGGCGCACAGTCTGGCCGGCCGCTCGCGCCGGCCGTATGTTCGTGCTCGATGCCCGATCCACTCGCGGCGCTCCTGGCGAGCCTCGCCCAACACTACACCATCGAGCGCGAAGCCGGCGTGGGCGGCATGGCCACCGTGTATGTCGCGCGCGACCTGAAGCACGACCGTCACGTCGCGCTCAAGGTGCTGAAACCCGAGCTCGCGGCGCTGCTCGGCATCGAGCGGTTCCTGAGCGAGATCCGGGTCACCGCACACCTGCAGCACCCACACATCCTGCCGCTGTTCGACTCCGGCCAAGCCGCGGGCCTCATCTATTACGTGATGCCGCACGTGGAAGGCGAATCGCTGCGCCAGCGGCTGGCACGCGAGAAGCAGCTGCCGCTGGAGACGGCGATCGAGATCACTCGCGCGGTCGCGAGCGCCCTCGACTACGCCCACCGCCACGGCGTGATCCACCGCGACATCAAGCCCGAGAACATCCTGTTCCAGGACGGACAGGCGGTCGTCGCCGATTTCGGGATCGCGCTCGCCCTGAGCGCGGCAGGGGGCTCGCGCCTGACGGAGACGGGGCTGTCCCTCGGCACGCCGCAGTATATGAGCCCCGAGCAGGCGACCGGCGACCGCACGCTCGATGCGCGGAGCGACATCTACTCGCTCGCCTCCGTCCTCTACGAGATGCTCGCGGGCGAGCCGCCCCACACCGGCCCCACCGTCCAGTCCGTGATCGCCAAGGTCCTGACGGACCGTCCTCGCCCCCTCCGGGCGCTCCGCGACGCGGTGCCGCCGCCGCTCGAAGCCGCCGTCCAGAAGGCGCTCGCGAAGGTGCCGGCGGACCGGTTCGGCTCGGCGGCGCAGTTCGCCGAGGCGCTGACGCACCCGCCGGCAACCGCGACGCTCGAAGTCTCAACGACGGGCGAGCACCGGCCGCGCGCACCGGGTCTGGCCGTGGTCCCCTGGGCACTTGCCGTCCTCGTCACCGGCGCCGCCGCCTGGGGGTGGTTGCGGCCCGCACCCAAGCCCCTGACGACGCCTGTGGTACGCTTCTCCCTCACCTTCGAGCCGGGGTTCCAGGCCAGCGACTTCCGCGGCTCGCCGATCGCCCTCTCGCCCGACGGGTCCCGCATCGTCTACGTCGGCAGCGACTCGCTGGGGGGGAGGTGGCTCTTCTCGCGCGGGTTGGAGCACGTCGACCCGGCGCTGATTCCCGGTACGCAAGGCGCCGCGCAACCGTTCTTCTCTCCCGATGGCCGGTGGATCGGGTTCTGGCAGGACGGCCGGCTGCGCAAGTTGTCCCTCTCCGGTGGAGCGGTAGCGACGATTTGCGAGGTGGCGAGCCTCGAAGGAGCCGCGTGGGGCGCGGGCGATGTGATCGTGTTTGGCGCGTCGGGACCCCTGTACCGGGTGGCCGCGGCGGGCGGGAAGCCGGAGGTCGTCGCCACGCCGGATACCGCGCGCGGCCAAGCCTATCGGTGGCCCGAGTTCCTCCCGGACGGTGGCGCGCTGCTGTTCACGCTCGTCGACGGATCCGGGTCCAGCCTCGCGGCGCTGTCGCTCGACGACGGCCGGGTGCGACTGCTGGGTCAGACGGGGTTTAGCCCGCACTACGTGCGGGGGGGGTTCGTGGTGTTCGTGCAGAGCGACGGCACGCTGTTCAGCGCCCCGTTCGATCGCCGCCGCGTGCGCTTCTCGGGGCCTCCGGAGCTCGTCGCCGAGGCTGTGCGAGTCGGGACGCTCTCCGTCGCCAAGCTCGGGATGTCCCGGACGGGCTCGCTCGTGTACATCTCCGGCAATACACAACTGCGCGAGCTGGTGATCGTCGATCGCGCTGGTCGCGGGCGGCCGCTGCCCGCGCCGCTCGATCGCTACCGGGCCCCGAGGTTTTCGCCCGACGGCAGGCGCATCGCAGTCGCGATCGAGCACGGCAACGGCGGGATCTTCAACAGCGACATCTGGGTGTACGAGCTCGGCTCGCGCAGCCTATCGCGCCTGACGTTCGACTCCGTGAGTTCATTTCCAGACTGGGCCCCGGATGGCCACACCGTAGCGTACGTGCGGCAGCTCGGCTCGATTACTCGCGAGGGCGTGTTCCGCATCGCGGCCGACGGGAGCGGCGTGCCCGAAACCCTCCTCGTCCGTCCGCAACCCGTGTGGGAGGTCGAGTTCACGCCCGACGGGCGCACGATCGTGTTCCGCGAGAACCACCCGCGGACTCATCGCGACATCTGGATCGCGCCCCTGGACGCCCCGCTCGCCGCCCGGGCGCTGCTTCGGACGCCGTTCGAGGAGCGTGCGATCGCGCTCTCTCCCGACGGCCACTGGCTCGCGTACGTCTCCAACGAGACGGGGGGCGACGAGGTGTACGTGCGACGGCTGCTGGAAGGGAGCGCCCGCTGGCGTGTTTCCATGCGAGGCGGTGGCGAGCCGCGGTGGGGGCGTGGCGGCCGCGAACTCTTCTTCCGTAACGGCGACTCGCTGTACGCTGTGGCGATGCAGCTCGGTGCCGAGCTGCGCGCGGGACCACCGCGGGCGCTGTTCGGCGGGAAATACCAAGTGGGGGTCGCCGGCAATGCTTCCTCGTACGACGTGTCCCCCGACGGCGGCCGGTTCCTCATGGTGCGCCAACTGGGGAGCGGCCGCGGCGAGGAGCTGACCGTGGTGCTCCACTGGTTCGATCAGATCGGCCGCCGCGGCGCCCGCGCGGCGGCTGCAGTCCCTTGAGTGCTATCGAGAGCGGGACGAGGCCGTGCGCGCGAAAGACCAATTTCCCATAGCCCCGCCGATCGAGCCGATGCTCGCCAAGCTGGCCGAGGCCCTGCCCGAGGAGGGGGATTTCCTGTTCGAGCCCAAATGGGACGGGTTCCGCGCGATCGTGTTCCGTGGCGCCGCGGATGTGTACATCCAGAGCCGCGATCTGAAGCCGCTCGACCGCTACTTTCCCGAGCTGCATAAGGGCTTGCTCGAGCAGCTGCCCAAGGGCGCCGTGATCGATGGCGAGATTGTGATCGCGACCCCGCGCGGTCTCGACTTCGACGCCCTCCAAATGCGGCTGCATCCCGCCGCCTCGCGCGTGGCCAAGCTCGCGAAGGAGACACCCTCGAGCTTCGTGGCCTTCGATCTCCTCGCTTCCGGCGGGCGCGACCGGATGCTTTCGCCGCAGCGCGAGCGCCGGACGCTCCTGGAAAAAATGTTCACGGGGTTACGTTCACCGCTCCATCTCACGCCGATGACGCACGATTCCGGCCTCGCGAAACAGTGGCTCGAACAGTTCGAAGGCGCGGGCCTGGATGGCGTGATCGCCAAGCCCGCGGGGCTCGCCTACCAGCCCGGCAAGCGCGCCATGATCAAGATCAAGCACGCGCGCACCGCGGAGTGCGTGGTAGCGGGATTCCGCTGGCACAAGACGGGACACGATGCGGTCGGCTCGCTGCTGCTGGGTCTGTACGATGACGAGGGCACGCTGCAGCACGTCGGCGTGACCTCGTCGTTCACGATGGTGATGCGGAAGCAGCTCGTGAAAGAGCTCGCACCGCTGCGCAAGAACGCGCTCGACAAGCACCCCTGGCGAGCGTGGGCGCAGGCCGAGGCGAAGGGCGGCCGCATGCCCGGCGCGCAAAGTCGCTGGAGCGCCGGCAAGGATCTCTCCTGGGAGCCGCTGCGGGTGGAGCGCGTGTGCGAGGTGAAGTACGACCACCTGCAGGGCGATCGCTTCCGCCACGCCGCGACCTTCCTGCGCTGGCGGCCGGACAAGCGGCCCGCCGCCTGCCGCTACGACCAGCTCGAGGTGACGCGGCCCTACCAGCTCGCCAAGGTCTTCTCGTCCGGGTCGAGGCGTTCCTGACGGGGCCGGAGCTTGGGAGGGACGTGCTGCAGGTTCACGCGGATCCGCGTCCAGGTGGACGAGCGGCCGCGCATCGAATCGACCAGCACGTCGGCCGGGTCAAGGAGTTTTGCGACCTTGGGGTGACGCGCCTTCCAGCGTTTGAGCCCCGCGAGCGCGTCCTGCTTGCGCTTGGCTCGCGCGATCTCGATCAACGGGAACTTGGCGGCGCGGGCCCGGGACGGTTGCACGCGCGGCGGCTCGCCGCGCTGCTTCTTGTAGTGCGGCGGCCACGGCGCGTCGCCCTGCCCGGCGCGCTCGTGCCGCGCCGACAGCTCGAGCAAGCCCTCGAGTGAACCGGGGCTCTCGTCGATTCCCGCGTGCCGGTCGCCCAGCTTCGCGAAGCGCTTGGGCATCGTGGCGAGCGTAAAGTCCGCAGGGTCGGCGCTCTCCACTTCGTCCCAGGCGAGCGGCGCCGAGACCCGGGCCTCGGGCGTCGGCCGCACCGAGTAGGCCGAGGCCACAGTGCGATCCTTGGCGTTCTGGTTGTAGTCCACGAACACGCCGTGGCGCTCTTCTTTCCACCATTTGCTGGTGGCGATCTTGGGCGCACGGCCCTCCACTTCGCGCGCCAGCGCCAGCGCCGCGCGGCGGACTTCGTCAAACGTCCAGTGCCGCTCGATGCGCACGATGACGTGCATGCCTCGGGAGCCCGAGGTTTTCGGCCACCCCGTGAGCCCAAAGTCCCGCAGGGTCGCCTGGACCACGCGCGCCACGGCGCGTACCTGCGGCCACTTCACGCCGGGCACGGGGTCCAAGTCCACGCGGAACTCGTCGGGATGATCGAGGTCGTCGGCGCGCACGGGGTGCGGGTGCAGCTCCAAACACGCGAGGTTCGCGAGCCAGACGAGCGCGGCCGCGTCGCGCGGCACGACCTCCTCGGCCGTGCGGCCCGAGGGGAAGCTCAGCGTGACGACCTCGATCCAGGGTGGGCGTGACTCCGGCGCGCGCTTCTGATAGAAGAACTCACCGGTGATGCCGTTGGGGTAGCGCACCAGCACGTTGGGCCGGTCGCCGGCCCCGCGCAGCGCTCCCTCGGCGACGGCAAGGTAGTAACGCACGACGTCGCCCTTGGTGTACTTCGGCTTCGGGAATAGCACTTTGGTGGGGTTCGAGACGGCGATCTCGCGCCCCCCGATGACGATCAGCTCGGGTTCGGCGCTCGCGCGCTTCGGTGCCTTGCCGCGGAGTTCCGGCATAGATTGAAAGAATAGTCCGCTCAGATTGAGGCTGCCAATGCCGCCGAGTCACCAGATCTTCCTGCTCTCGCCCGCCAACTGTGCCGGCAAGCGTGCTGGGTTTCTGCTGCGGAAGGACGCCCGCTCGCCCTTGGCCCAGCGCCTGCGATCGGGAGAAGGCGCCACCATCGGCGAGGTCTTCACGTTCATGAGCGGGCTGTATTTTCGCGGCAAGCTGGCCTATGCCACGGCGTTCGCCAGTCCACCGGAGGGCTCGGTCGGCGTTCAGGTCATCGTGCCGGGCCGGGGCCTCTGTAATCCCCGGGCAATCATCGATCTCGCTGCGTTACGCGCCATCGCCCGGATACCGGTCGACCCAGGCGATCGGCGCTACACCCGCCCGTTGCAGCGCGATGCCGCGCAACTGGCCGAACAACTCCAGCCGAGCGATGCCGCGGTCCTGCTCGGCAGTATCGCGACGGCGAAGTACCTCGAGCCTTTGAAAGCGATGCTGGGACTCAGGCTGCGCTTTCCCCGGGAGTTCATCGGGCGAGGAGACATGAGCCGCGGCGCCCTCATGCTCCGGTGCGCCGCCGAGGGGCGGGAGCTCACATATGTAGTCGATCCTGGAGGAGCACATCCATGCTGAGAGACAGCAAAGCCTTCAGCGGCTTTTCAGTGAACGACATCCCCAAGGCGAAGCAGTTCTATGGCGGAACCCTGGGACTGGAGGTTTCCGAAAACCATGGCCTGTTGAAGCTGCACCTTGCCGGCGGCGCGACGGTACTCATCTATCCCAAGCCGAACCATACTGCGGCAACGTTCACCATTCTGAATTTCCCAGTCCACGATATTGAGCAAGCCGTGGACCGGCTCACCAACAGCGGCGTGCGCTTCGAGCGCTACGAAGGTCAGCTCAAGACGGACGGCAAAGGGATCTTCCGCGGCGGGGGGCCGTTGATCGCGTGGTTCAAGGACCCCGCCGGCAACATCTTGTCGGTCATCGAGGAGCAGTGATGGCGCGAAGCAGCTGGGCGTTCAGCGCCACGATCACGGTCGAAACGGACATGAGCACCGCGCCCACCGCTGGAGACACCAGCACCCCGGCGTTCGCCAGCACCCCCGCCGCGAGCGGGATCGCCACGGCGTTGTAGCCCGTCGCCCACCAGAGGTTCTGCACCATCTTGCGGTACGTGGCCCGCGCCAGCTGGACGATCGCCGCGACGTCCCGCGGATCCGAGCGCACCAGCACGATGTCGGCGGACTCGATCGCCACGTCCGTGCCCGCCCCGATCGCGATCCCCACGTCCGCCGCCACCAGCGCTGGAGCGTCATTCACGCCGTCGCCCACCATTGCGACCGTGAGGCCCCGTCGCTTCACTGCTTCGATCTTCGCCGCCTTCTGGTGAGGCAGTACTTCAGCGAAGTAGTCGTCCAGCCCCAGCTCTGCCGCAACCCACCGCGCCACCGCCGCGGCGTCGCCCGTGAGCATGATCGACTGGATGCCCATCGCCTTGAGGCGTCGGATCGCCTCGCGTGACTCCGGCCGGATGATGTCGGCAAGCGCTATCGCGCCGATGATCTGCTGGTCCGCCAGCACGTAGACGACGGTTTTGCCCTGATCCGCCAAGCGCTGGACGCGCTCCCCCTCCCCCTCCCCCTGGCCCCCAACCCCTAGCCCCTCGTCCCTCATGTACCCCGGGCTTACCACCTTGACCTCCGCGCCATCCACCGAGCCCTGAGCGCCCCGCCCCGGGATCGCGACGAAATGCTCGGGGGGCGGGAACGGAACCGCGCGCTCCGTGGCCGCGTGCACGATCCCCGCAGCGACCGGGTGCTCGGAGCGGCTCTCGATCGCCGCGGCCAGCCGCAGCACCTCGCGCTCGCTCCGCCCCGCGAGCGGCACGATGTCCGTGACGCCGAGGCGCCCTTCCGTGAGCGTGCCGGTCTTGTCGAACACCACCGCGTCGAGCGCGCGGGCCCGCTCGAACGCCGAGCGATCGCGGATCAGGAGCCCGCTCCGCGCCGACAGCGCCGTGGACACAGCCACGACCAGCGGCACGGCCAGGCCAAGGGCGTGCGGGCACGTGATCACCATCACCGTCACCATCCGCTCCAGCGCGAAACTGAACTCACGGCCCGCGCCGAGCCACGCGACCAGCGTGACGGTCCCGCCGCCCACCGCGATGAGCGTGAGCCACAGCGCCGCCCGGTTCGCGAGGTCCTGCGTGCGCGAGCGCGTCTCCTGAGCTTTACGCACCAGCTCGATTACCTGAGAGAGGTACGTCTCGGCGCCGGTCCGCCGCACCGCGACCGTGATCGCTCCCTCGCCGTTCACAGCGCCGCCGATGACTTCGTCCCCTTCGCCCTTCTCCGCCGGCTGGGACTCGCCGGTCAGCATCGCTTGATTGACGCTGGTGCGACCCGCGACGATGCGCCCGTCCGTCGGGATCTTCTCCCCTGGCTTGACGAGGATGCGGTCGCCTGGCTGCAGCGCGTCCAGGGGCACATCCTCGACGGATCCGTCGGCGCGGAAGCGGTGGGCCTCGGCCGGGAGAAGCCGCACCAGCTGCTCGAGCGCCTGGGATGCGCCGAGCACCGAGCGCATCTCGATCCAGTGCCCAAGCAGCATGATGTCGATCAGCGTCGCCGTTTCCCAGAAGAACACGTTCCCGGGAAGGCCCAGCACGACCAGCGCGCTGTAGGCGTAGGCGACCGTGATCGCCAGCGCGACGAGCGTCATCATCCCGGGCAGCCGCGCCCTGAGCTCGTCGACGAAGCCGGTGAGGAACGGCCACCCGCCGTAGAGGTAGACGGCCGAAGCGAAGGCGAACCCCACGTAACGGTCGCCCGGGAAAGCGAGTCCTCCCCGCAAGCCGAGCAAGTGCCGGACCATCTCGGACGTCGCGAGGACCGGGAGCGTCAGAGCGAGCGAGACCCAAAAGCGCCGCCGGAAGTCGTCCACCATGTGGGCGTGCGCCGAGTGATCCCCGCCCGACGACCCGCCCGGCGGCGGGTGATGGTGCGCGGGATGGTCGTGGTGCGGGTGCACCGACGGCGGACCTACGGGACTGTCATGGTCAGAGTGACTCATTGTTCCACTCATAACACCATCTGGTTCCTAACGGAGCGCCCCTCATGCAGACCACTTCGACGGCAAGAACCGGAGTGCGGGGAGCGACGCTCGCCGATAGACTTCCAGTCGCGAAACTGTCTTCGGATGGGGGAACACGCCATGTCCGTGGGTCGAGGGCAGCTGCTGAGACGGCTCGCCCAAGCGTGGGAGGCGTTCCAGCAGTCATACGCCGGCCTGGCGGAGGCCGAGTTATTGGAGCCCGGAGTTACGGGCGCTTGGTCGATCAAAGACGTCATCGCGCACGTGACCTGGTGGGAGGAAGAAGCGCTGACCCATCTGCCGCTTATCCTCGCCGGTGGGAGGCCACCGCGCTACTCCGTGACGTACGGCGGCATCGCCGCCTTCAACGCCCGGATGACCGAGCAGCGGAAGGACCTGACGCTGGCGGAGGTGCTGCGGCACCAGGCCGACGTGCACCGCCGCCTGATAGCGTTGATCGAGAGCGCCCCCGCTGACCAGGTCAGTGGCGAGACGCGGTTTCGCCGTCGCCTGCGGCTCGATACCTACGGCCATTACCCCAAGCACGCGCGGGCGATACGAGAATGGCGAGAGCGGCGATCAACCGTGCCCGGGAGAGAGTGATCGTTCATCTTCTTCTTACCCTGTCGATTTCTGCGAACCCCGTTCGTCGTGCTTAGAGAACAGAGCTTCAAGCCCGGTCGCCAATACACCAGAGGAGACACGACAATGCGTTCCACTTCCATGGCCGCGGCGCTCGCCATCGCCGCGGTCATTCCGGCCCCCAGCCCCATGCAGGCTCAGGCACCAGGCGCGGGCACCGCGCAGGGCGCCTGGGGAGGCAAGACGAATGGCCTGGGCCACTACGCGGACGTGAACGGCATCAAGCTCTATTACGAGACCCACGGAACCGGCCGACCGCTCATCCTGCTGCATGGCGGTCTCGGAGCGATCGAGATGTTCGGCCCCAACCTCCCGGCGCTCGCCAAAGGCCGGCAGCTCATCGCCGTCGATCTGCAAGGCCACGGACGGACGGCGGATACCGATCGAGCCCTCAGCGTCGCGCTGATGTCCGACGATATCGCCGCCCTGATCAAGCACCTTGGACTCGCCAGCGCCGACGTCATGGGCTATTCGCTGGGCGGCGGCGTCGCCCTGCAGCTGGCCATCCGACACCCGGAGGTGGTCGGGAAACTCGTGGTGGTTTCGACGCCGTTCCGGCGCAATGCATTCTATGCCGACATCCTCGCTCAGCAGGGCCAAGTGGGCGCGGCGATGGCCGAGCAGATGAAGCAGACGCCGATGTACCAGCTGTATGCCAGCATCGCGCCGAGGCCGGAGGATTGGCCACGGCTCCTGGGCAAGATCGGTGACGCGATGAAGCAAGATTTCGACTTCTCCAAGGAGATCGCCGGCATCAAGGCCACGACGCTGATCGTCGCGGGGGATGCCGACATATTCCCCCCGGCCCACGCCGTAGAGCTGTTCGGCCTGCTGGGCGGCGGCCAGCGAGACGGAGGATGGGATGGTTCGGGGCGCCCGAAGTCGAGGCTCGCCATTCTCCCGGGGCTGACGCATTACACGATCTTCAACGCCCCGGCGCTGGCGGCTGTGGCGATTCCGTTCCTCGACGACCCGGCGAGGTAGGCCATGCGACTCCTTTCGATAGTCAAATCGGCCGAAAACCAGGGGCCCCCGCCCCAGGTGGTCGCAGCGGCGCGGGCGTTCATCCGCCTGCACCAGCAGCACTGGCCGGGGTGGCAGGGCGAGTGCGAGATTCGGGAGCTGGTATTCCTCGCCCCGTGAGCGCGGGGGAGGTAGGACGCGTCCGCTGCGCGACACGACATGAAAGGAGCGAGCTATGAGCGGTGTACGGGTGCTGGTGGGTACGCGCAAAGGTGCGTTCATCCTCACAGCGGACGGCAAGCGCAAACAGTGGGACGTGAGCGGCCCTCACTTCGCCGGCTGGGAGATCTACCATCTGAAGGGCTCGCCCGCCGACCCGAATCGGCTGTACGCGTCGCAGTCCAGCGGATGGTTTGGACAGGTCATCCAACGCTCCTGCGACGGCGGCAAGACGTGGGAGACGCCTGGCGGCGGAGTGGTGACCGAGCCGGGCAAGATGCCCACCGGCGAGAGCAACAAGTTCGTCTACGACGCGTCTCCCGCCACCGGCAAACCGCTCACGACGCACCAGTGGTACGACGGCACGCAGCATCCCTGGGAGTTCAAGCGCGTCTGGCACCTCGAGCCGTCACTCACCGATCCGGACGCGGTGTACGCCGGGGTGGAGGACGCGGGACTGTTCCAGACGAGCGACGGCGGCAAGACCTGGCTCGAGCTCGCTGGGCTGCGCGGCCATGGCACGGGGCCGCAGTGGCAACCGGGCGCCGGCGGGATGTGCCTGCACACGATCCTACTCGATCCGAGCAACCCCCGGCGGATGCACGTCGCCATTTCGGCCGCCGGCGCCTTCCGGACCGACGACGCCGGCAAGAGCTGGCGACCGATCAACCGCGGCTTGCGGTCGCAGTACATCCCCAACCCGAACGCCGAGGTCGGGCACTGCGTGCACCGCATCGCGCTGCACCCCTCGCGGCCAGGGGTGCTGTTCATGCAGAAGCATTGGGACGTCATGCGCTCGGACGACGCGGGCGACTCGTGGCGCGAGGTCAGCGGGAACCTGCCGACCGACTTCGGGTTCGTGATCGACGTGCACGCGCACGAGCCGGACACCATCTACGTCGTCCCGATCAAGAGCGACTCGGAGCACTATCCGCCCGAGGGGAAGCTGCGCGTGTATCGCAGCCGCACGGGTGGCAACGAGTGGGAAGCGCTCAGCAAGGGCCTGCCGCAGCGTGACTGTTACGTCAACGTGTTGCGCGACGCGATGGCCGTCGACTCGCTCGATGCGTGCGGGGTGTATTTCGGCACCACCGGCGGGCAGGTGTACCTGTCGGCCGATGCGGGAGACAGTTGGACTCCCATTGTGCGGGATCTCCCGGCCGTGCTGTCGGTCGAGGTCCAGACCCTGCGGTGATCCGCGTCGTCCTGCCGCCCCATCTGCGCACTCTGGCGCAGGTGCGTGACGAGGTGCAGCTCGACGTCGGCGGCCGAGTCACGCGAGCGTCGGTGCTCGACGCGCTGGAGGCCAGGTATCCGGTGCTGCGCGGGACGATCCGCGACCACGTCACGCTGCAGCGCCGGCCGTTCCTGCGGTTCTTTGCGTGCGAGCGCGATCTGACCCACGAGCCGCCCGACGCTCCGCTCCCCGACGCGGTCGTAGCAGGGGCGGAGCCCTTCTTCGTCTTAGGGGCCATTGCCGGTGGCTGATGCTACAGGGCGGGTCTAAGGGATCGATCGCACCGCTTGCGTTCGTGCTGGCAGGCGGAGCAGTCGCCGGCACGCTCGACATCACTTACGCCTGTGTCTTTTGGGCATTGAAACGCGGCGTGCCGGTGCAGCGCATCCTGCAGTCGGTCGCTGCCGGTCTGCTGGGCGAGGCCAGCTTCGCGGGCGGTGGAGCCACCGCGGCGCTCGGGCTGGTGCTGCACTACTTCATCGCGCTGTCGATGGCCGTCGTGTATTACCTGGTCGCGCGCCGCTGGCCCCTGCTGTGGCAGCGGCCCGTGCTGGCCGGCGCCGGGTACGGGCTGCTGCTCTACGGAACCATGAATTACATCGTCGTGCCCCTGTCGGCGGCGGGCCGCGGGTCGAAGGATCCGCTGTGGATCGCGCTCAGCATCGCGGTGCATGTGCTCCTGATCGGCATCCCCATCGCGCTGTTTGTCCGACGGGCGGAAGGTTCCCGCCACACTTCAAGCACGTAGCTGCCCTGTCGATTGTGAGGCCCCTCCCTCGTCGGGTAGGTAGAGCAGCTGCAACCGCGCCTTCGAACCCGCACGCAGAGGACTAACGACGATGCGATTCATGATCCTGGTGAAGGCCAACAAGGACTCGGAGGCAGGCATCCTGCCGGACGAGAAGATCCTCACCGAGATGGGCAAGTTCAATATCGAACTGGAGAAAGCCGGCGTGATGCTCGCGGGCGAGGGGCTCCAAGCGAGCTCGAAGGGCGCGCGCGTGCGGTTCTCGGGAAACAAGCGGACGGTGATCGACGGGCCCTTCGCCGAGACGAAGGAGCTAATCGCGGGCTTCTGGCTGTGGCAGGTGAAGTCGAGAGCGGAAGCAATCGAGTGGGTTAAGCGGGCCCCCTTCGGGGACGGCACCGAGCTCGAGATTCGCCAGGTATTCGAGCCCGAGGACTTCGGTCCCGCACTCAAGCCCCAGTACAGGGAGCAAGAGAAGCGCCTGCGCGCGCAGGCGGCCGCGAAGGCTCAGAAGAAGAGGAGATAGGGCGATGCGATTCATGATCATAGTGAAGGCCACGAAGGACTCGGAAGCCGAGGTCATGCCGATCGGCCCGGCCTGGGAGCCTGTCTTTGCCGAGATGGCCAAGTACCACGAGGAGCTACAGAAGGCCGGCGTCCTGCTCGATGCCTCCGGACTCCAGCCGAGCTCGAAGGGCTGGCGCATCAAGTACTCCGGAGGCAAGCGCACGGTGATCGACGGGCCTTTCACGGAAGCCAAGGAGCTCGTCGCCGGCTACACGCTGATCCAGGTGAAGTCGCGGGAAGAGGCGCTCGAATGGGCCAGGCGTTTCCCCAATCCGTCGCTGGAGGACGGCGAGATCGAGGTGCGGCAGCTATACGAACTGGAAGATTTCGGTCCCAGCGAGTCGGTGGAGCGCTTCCGCAAGCTGGACCTGGCATGAGCCAGGTACGCTCGCGCGACGGTACCACGATCGGCTACGATCGGCTGGGCGCGACTCCGCGGGCTCCCGGGTCAGACCCACAACGTCGCGGCCACGGCGCTCGCTCCCGTCCTGAAGGAGTTCTTCGCCCCATGAAAAAATTCGCCTCGGTGGCCGCCTACCTCAGGGCGGTCCCACCCGTCCCGCGGGCCGCCCTCCAAAAGCTGCGCAAGACGATCAAGGCCGCCGCGCCCCAGGCGACCGAGGTCATCAGTTACGGGATGCCGTGTTTCAAACATCACGGCATGCTGCTGTGCTTCGCCGCGTTCAAGGATCACTGCAGCCTCTTCATGAGCACCTACTTGACGAAGACGCTCAAGCAGGAACTGGCATCGTACGAGACCGCCAAAGGCACCATCCGCTTTACCGCCGACAAGCCCCTCCCTGCGGTGCTGGTGCGGAAGCTCGTCAAGGCACGCATCGCACAGAACGAGCGCCGTCGATACCGGCCCGCCTGACGTGTCTCGGCTTGCCCCGGGGGTGGAAGATGGTGTGATTGGTAGCCGTGACGGCTACCGATACCCATCGCGCTATTGAGGCGGTCTGGCGGATCGAGTCCGCCAGGCTCATCGCGGGGCTCACGCGGATCACGGGCGACGTCGGGTTGGCCGAGGACCTCGCGCAGGATGCGCTGGTCGCCGCGCTGGAGCGGTGGCCCGAGTCAGGGGTCCCGGACAACCCGGGCGCGTGGCTGATGACCACTGCGAAGCGTCGCGCCATCGACGGGTTTCGCCGCGGCAGGCTGCTGGAGCGCAAGCACGCAGAGCTCGGGCACGAGCTCGTGGCCCGGCAGGAGAGCCCCGAACCGGACCTCGCGGCGGCGATCGACGATCACGTGGGCGACGACCTGCTGGGCCTCATGTTCACCACCTGCCATCCGGTGCTCCCGACCGAGGCGCGCACGGCACTCACGCTTCGCCTGCTGGGCGGCCTGACGACGGACGAGATCGCGCGGGCGTTTCTTGTGCCGGAGCCGACCGTCGCTCAGCGCATCGTCCGAGCCAAGCGAACCCTCCGGGAGGCGCACGTACCGTTCGACGTCCCCCGCGGGTCGGAGCTGACCGCCCGGCTCGCGTCGGTGCTCGAGGTCATCTACCTGATCTTCAACGAGGGCTACTCGGCGACGGCCGGTGACGACTGGGTGCGGCCCGCGCTGTGCGAGGACGCGCTCCGGCTCGGCCGCATTCTCGCCGAACTCGCACCGGACGACCCCGAGGTGCATGGCCTGGTGGCGTTGATGGAGATCCAGGCGTCGCGCCTCAAGGCGCGGGTCGGTCCGGCCGGCGAGCCAGTTCTGCTGCTCGACCAGGATCGGGCGCGCTGGGACCAACTGCTGGTGCGTCGCGGCCTCGCGGCGTTGGAGCGGGCTCAGCAGCTCGCGGGCGCCCTCGGTCCGTACGCACTCCAGGCCGCGATCGCCGCCTGCCACGCACGGGCGCGCACCCCAGCGGCGACGGATTGGGCACGCATCGTGGCCCTGTACGACGCACTCGCCCGGCTCACGCCCTCTCCCGTCGTAGACCTGAATCGCGCGGTCGCGGTCGCCATGGCTTTCGGTCCCGCCGCGGGCCTCGAGCTGGTCGATGGGCTCGTGTCTGAGCCTTCTCTCAAGCACTATCACCTCTTGCCGAGCGTGCGCGGCGACCTCCTCGTGAAGCTGGGCCGCTTCGACGAGGCACGTGTGGAGTTCGAGCGCGCGGCATCGCTCACGCGCAACGCACCCGAGCGCCGCCTGCTGCTCGGGCGCGCGGCCGCGAGCGCACGCAGCTCGCTGCCCAACCATCCCGAGGAGTCGTGATGCCCCCTACCCTGGCGAACGGTAAGATCTGCTACGTCGAAATCCCCCCGCGACCGTCGACGCGGTCATCGCCCACGGAGGCACACTGGTGCAGCCGATCGGCGCGGACGCGCCCGAGATCACCGCAAGATTCCACGATCCCGCGGGCAACGTGATGGGCCTGTACCAAGAGCCCGGCCGTTAGACACACGGCAGGCCCGTTGATCGTCCATCTCGTGGACGGCACGTACGAGCTGTTCCGCCAGTTCTACGGCCGGCGCCACTTCACCCAGGGCGAGGACCAGCCGCTCGGCGCCGTCGTCGGGGTACTGCATTCCGTTTTGGAGATGATCGAAAAGGGAGCCACGCACCTCGGCGTAGCGACCGATCACGTCATCGAATCGTTCCGCAACGATCTGTGGCCCGGCTATAAGACCGGAGCAGGCATCGAGCCCGCGCTGCGGGCGCAGTTCCACCCGCTCGAGGAAGCACTCGCGGCCATGGGCGTCGCGGTGTGGCCCATGGTCGAGCTCGAGGCCGACGACGCGCTCGCCTCCGCGGCGCACATCGCTGCGGCTGATGCGAGCGTGGAGAAGGTCTGCATCTGGACTCCCGACAAGGATCTGGCGCAGTGCGTCCGCGGGGACCGCGTGGTACAGGTGGATCGCAAGGGGCAGAAGGTTCGCAATGCGGCGGGAGTGCGCGAGAAGTTCGGGGTAGAGCCCGCCTTGATTCCGGACTTCCTCGCGCTCGTCGGCGACTCGGCGGACGGATACCCAGGCATCCGGGGGATAGGCGCCGTGACGGCGGCGCGGCTCCTGAACGAGCACGGCGCCATCGAGGACTTCCCACCGTCCGTGCTGGGGGAGCAACGCGACCTGGCGCTGCTGTTCAAGAACCTGGCGACACTGCGGACCGACGCGCCGCTGTTCCGCGTCGTGGACGAGTTGCGGTGGCGCGGGCCCACTGCTGCATTCGCCGGGTTCGTCGATCGCCTAGGAGACGCTCGTCTGCTGGAGCGTTGCCTCAACCGGCAGCAGTCATAAGTCGCAATGATCCGTGAACGGCCACGAAGCTCCCTTGCGAGCCTCAGCTGCTTCGGTATATGTTCGGGCCGTGAACTACCCAACGCAGGCCGCGCCCGCTACGCGGACGTGGCTCCCCCTCAGCGCGGCGCTCGTCTCCGTCTGCCTGTGGTCCTCGGCGTTCGTTGGCATCAGGGCGGCCGGCCGGGCGTTCTCGCCGGGTGCCCTGGCGCTCGGCCGGCTCACGCTCGGGAGCCTCCTGTTAGGCACCCTGCTCCTGACCCGTCGATGGACTCGGCCCTCGCGGCGCGACGTAGGACTCCTGCTGATCGCCGGCCTCCTGTGGTTTGGCCTGTACAGCGTCGTCCTCAACGAAGCGGAGCGGCGCGTCGACGCGGGAACGGCGGCGATGCTCGTCAACGTCGGACCGATCTTCCTGGTCGCCCTCGCGGTCGTGTTCCTGCGAGAGCCACTCTCTCAGGCGCTGGTCATCGGCGGCACGGTGGCGTTCGCCGGGGTGGTGGTGATCGGTCTCGCGACGACGTCCGGGACCGCGCCGTTGTCCGGGGTCCTGCTGTGTCTGGTGGCTGCGTTCGGGTACGCCGCCGGCGTCGTCGCCCAGAAACCCGTGCTGGGACGGCTTCCCGCGCTGCAGGTGACGTGGGTGTGCTGCACCATCGGAGCGCTGGTTTGCCTGCCGTACGCGCCGGCTCTGGTCCGCGACTTCCGCGCCGCGCCGGGGTCGAGCATCGCGTGGATGGCGTACCTGGGCGTGTTCCCCACATCGGTAGCGTTCACCACGTGGGCGTACGCGCTGGCCCGAGGCACGGCCGGCCGCATGGCGGCGCTGACCTACCTCGTGCCACCGGTCACGATCCTGATGAGTTGGTTGGTCCTCGGGGAAGTCCCGGGCCCGGTCGCTGTGCTCGGAGGCGCGGTCTGCCTCGTGGGCGTGTACATCGCGCGTCGGCCGCCCAAGCGTTCGGCCTAGAGTACCCGGCACTCCTCGCAACCTGTCGACTTCGCCGTGCCCCGTTCGACGTAGCAGTGGAGCGTAGATTCAGACGCAGCGGCCATGAAGATGGCTCGCAGAGGACCTGGTCGGGATCCTGATGACACAGCGCCACGGCTCACTGAGGAGGTGCACATGACCGCCCCGAACGTCGCCGCGAAGTGGTCGACCTGGGCTCCGCGACTGCTCAGCGTGCTCCGCATCTTCACCGCGTTCATCTTCATTCAAGCCGGCACGATGAAGCTGTTCGCCTTCCCGATGGGGATGCCTCCAAACGGAGCCACCGCCACGCCGCTGTCCGAGTTTTGGATCGCCGGGGTGCTCGAGACGGTGGGCGGGCCGTTCCTGCTGCTGGGCCTCTTCACGCGTCCCATCGCCTTCGTGCTGGCCGGCGAGATGGCGGTGGCCTACTTCCAGTTCTCGGCTCCCCTAGGGTTCTGGCCCATCGCCAACAATGGCGCCCTTCCGGCGCTGTGCTGCTTCGTCTGGCTCTACATCTCGGCCGCGGGCGCGGGGCCGTGGAGCTTGGATGCCAAGCGTGGGAAGTAAGCCCCTCGACCGCTCCATCGTCGAGGGGCCACTCCCTCGTGCCGTCTGGATGCTCGCCTGGCCCACGATGTTGCAGAATCTGATCGGCGGGCTTCAAGGCATGGTCGATCACGCCTTGGTGGGGCATTTCGTCGGCTACGCCGCGAACGCCGCCATCGGCGTGGCCATCCAGATCTTCATCGTCGTGATCGTGTTCGTCATATCGGTGTTCAGCGGGATGGGCGTCCTGGTGGCGCGTTTCGCCGGAGCCAACGACCCCGAAAAGGTGAATCGCACCGTCTATCAAGCGTTCCTCGCCGCGGTGGCGCTCTGGGGATTGCTGCTGGCCCCCCTGGGGTGGGTCGTGGCGCCCGCGCTGCTCGGCGTGGTGAACGCCGCCCCCGCCGTGCGCGCCGAGGCGTTGCCGTTCCTGCGGATCATGTTCGTCGGCAGCCTCGGGACGCTGCTCTTCTTCATGGTGGGGGGAGCCTTGCGGGCGGTGGGCGACGCGCGCACGCCGCTGCGACTCGGGATCCTCCTCACCGTCCTGAACATCGCGTGCAACGTGGCGTTCATCACCGGCCTCGGACCGTTCCCTCGATTGGGCACCGCCGGCGCCGCCGTCGGCACGGCCGTGGCGGGCATCGTCGTGAGCAGCGTCGCCGGGTACCTGCTGTTCTCAGGGCGGCTCCCGGTGACGTGGCACCGCGGTATGGACTGGCGGCCCGACTGGGCCATCATCCGGGCGCTGTTCCGCTTCGGCCTGCCCACCGGCGTCCAAGGGGTCGCGATGAACGTCGCCGGGGTGTTGCTGCTGCGCTTCATCGGCTCGCTCGCGCAGAGCGCCGAGGCGCAAGCCGCCTACGCGGTGGGCTACACCGAGCTGTTCTCGTTCATCACCTGGACGTCGGTAGGGTTGATGGGCGCGGCCGCCACGGTCGCGGGTCAGAACCTGGGGGCTCGCCGTCCCGAGCGCGCGGTGCACGGCGTGCACGTCGCCGCGGGGCTCGGCCTGGGCCTCGCGGCCGCGATCGGGCTGCTGTTCATCACGATCCCGCGCACCCTGCTCGGGCTGTTCGGCATGGCCGACCCGGTCGTCGTCGGGCTGGGCGTGCAGCTGCTCGGCTTCCTCAGTGTTTCGGGGCTTTTCGTCACCGTCGCCCTCACCTACACGGGGGGGCTCCAGGGCACGGGCGACACGCGCTCGCCGTTGTACATCTCGATCGTGTCCCAGATCGTCGTGCCACTCGGGGTCTGCGCCCTGTTCCAAGCGACGCGCGGCCTGCGGCCCGCCGACATCTGGATGGCGATCTTGTTGGGTCACATAACGCGCTGCGCACTGAGCGTCGCGCGGTTCCGCCAGGGACGGTGGCGCAGCATCCAGGTGGCGCTGGAGCCGGCGCGCCCGTAGCCGCTGCACCAACGCTCGTACCACCACGGTTGAGACGATCCGACATGACCGCCGTCGCACCGCGCTCGCGCTGGCCATGGCGGGGGCGGCGGTGATCCTGCCCGCCGCCGCCCGCAGGCCCTACCTACTTAGTCGCTGCTGTCCGGCTTGGTCTGCGCCTTCGTGTCCTGTTTCTTCTCTTGAGCCTTGGCCGCCTTGTCGGCTTCCTTATCGGCTTGCCGCACATCGCGATCGGCCAGCTTCTCGGCCGCCTTCGCTTCCTGGTCACTCAGACCCAGGCTGTGTAGCGTCTGTCCGATGCTCTTCCCGCTCGCCAGCCCAGCGAGGATCTTGTCGCTCGTGATCCCCTTGTCGCTGAGGTTGTGTCCCAGCATGTTGGCGGCGATGAACTGACCCCGGGTGAGCTTCGGATTCGTCGACCGCGCCTGCTCATAGGCCGTCTGTAATGCCTCGGGCGTCGTGTTCAGCTTCTCCGCGACGCCGCGGAAGCTCTTCAGGTGCTCCGCGGATTCGGCGCCCCGGGTCTCCGCCGCCGAGTGTTTGTCGCTCGGCGCGGTGCTCCTCACGTGCGGCGTGGGCGTCCGCGTATGGCTGGGGCGCTGAGCTGCCGCCCCCGCCGTGGCGGCGAAGACGAGCAGCGACGTTAGTTGCCATGCCTTCGTCATGGTGTCCTCCTGTGCGACGTGCGACGAGGGGGTCGCCGCTCCCGATGTAAGACCGGAGCAGGCGGCACGAGGTAACGCGTCTTAGCGGGTTCTTTATGTGACCCGAGTCACCGAGCGGGGGTGTTAGCATTTGGGCACCACCCTATGCGCATCCCGCTGCGTTGTGTCGCATGCCTCGTCGCCGTCGCGTCGTCCGCGGCGGCGCAGTCTCGCATCGATGGCGGCGTCAGTGCCGGCGCCGTGAAGCTCAGCGACCACCGCTCCGAACAGGCGTTGAGCGGCATCCTCGAGTACGAGCCCACCTCCTGGCTCAGCTTGTACGCCACCCCCGCTGTAGTGCACGTATCCGATGACGTGAGCGGGCGCACGGTCTCGAGCAGCGGGCTTGCCGACCTGCCGCTCGTCGCCGCCGTCTCCTACACATCCGCGACGCCGTGGTCTCCCACCCTCGGGGCCGCGCTCACCGCCGTGCTGCCGACGGGCAATGCGTCGTGCGGGCTGGGGAACGGCACAGCGGCCGCCGGGATGGACGTGGGCGTCGGGTTGTCGCCGGGCGCCGCGCACCTGTCCGCCGATGCGAGCCGCAGCCTCTCGGGTGTGTCGGCCCAGTCCTCCCTCAACGCGCCCAAGGCCACCACGCTGCGCGTCGAGGCGGGCTACGACGTGTCCCCGCGCTGGACGGGGACGGCGTCCGTCGGTGTCGACGTGGGCACCGTAGACTCGACCCAAGCGCTGACCCGCGTGATCGGGCTCGGGGTGCGCCACACCCTCGCGCGCGCGCTCATGATCACGGTCGACGGGAGCCACGGCCTCACCGCTGCATCGCCCAAGTGGGTGCTCTCAGTCGGCGTGGGGACGGCCTTCGCCGGCGCGTCCCCCGTCGCTCCAACGGCGCCGCTGCGCCGCATCAAGTCGACATTCAGCGGAGGTGGGACGGGGAAGATCGGCTGTCGGTAGCAACACTCAGGCTTCCCCCAGCGCGACGATCGCTCGCTCGCGCCACTCCTTCAAAAACACGACGGCCAGCGTGGAGCGCTGGCCGTGCCTGGGAAGGGAGAGCTCTGCTACTGAGCCACGGTGGCCGGATGCCCTGGCCCGGATTCGAACCGGGATGCCTTGCGGCGCTGCCCCCTCAAGACAGTGTGTCTACCAGTTTCACCACCAGGGCGGGTCGAGAAAACTAGGACTGCGCCCGGCGGGAATCAAGCAGGATTTGGCCTCCGGCGCTTCGCGGGATACTTTACACGCCATGGAACTGTGGGTCGCGTTCGCGTTCGGCGCGGCGGTCGGCGCATTCGTCGGCGTGCTCATCGGCCGCTACCGGGCGGCCGCCCGGCGCGGTGAGGCGACCGCCCGGAGCGCCGCTCGCGCGCCCACACCGCTCCCCCCGGTGCAGCATGTGGTGCTGGACGAGGGCTCCGCCAACGTCCTCAACGCGCTGAACAACCGCCTCGCGGCGATCGGCGCGCTCGCCGACCTGCTGCACGGCAGCCCGCTCGACCCCGAGCGCGCCCGCGCGCTGATGATGCTGCATGGCGAGGTGCGACGGGCCGCGGAGATCACCCAGCACTTCCTCGAGCTGGCCCAGCACCCGATCGGGGCGGCCGAACCGTCCGACGCCGCGATCGTCCTGAACGGCGTGCTCGCCGAACGGGAAGGCACCCTCAAGGAGCTCGGAGTGAAGCTGGTGCGCAGCATCCCGCACGACATGCCGATGGTGGCCTGTCCCATGGCCCAGCTCACGGAGATGCTGATGAAGTTGCTCGACTTCTCGCTACGACGGCTGCGCGACAGCCAGCCGCCGCGGGAGCTCCGGATCGGGGTGACCGACGGCGGGCCGGCGCTGGTCATCTCCCTGTGGGACTCGGGCGCTCCGCTGTCGGTCGAGGCGGAGCAACGGCTCGTCACGCCGTTCCGGTTCACGCAGAGCGCGGGAGGCGGGGAGATCGAGTTCGCTCTGGCGCGCGCCCTGGCGCAGTCGTCGGGCGGCACCCTGCGGCTGCGGCCGCGCGGCGGCGGCGGCGCCGAGGTCGTCATCACCCTCCCGAAAAGCGTGCTCGCCCCCCTCGCGCGCACCACGCCGGCCACGCCCGCCCTCCCCAAGCTCCGCATCCTCGTCGTGGACGACGACGCGGTGAACCGTCAGGCGATGCGGCTGTTGCTGGAGCGCGAGGGGCACGAGGTGGTGGCCGTGGAGAACGGGCTGGAGGCGATCGAGCGACTCGGACCGGCGAGCGACCGGTTCGACGCCGTGGTCACCGACCTCCAGATGCCCCGGCTCGGCGGGCGCGCGCTGTACGAGCAGCTCCAGGAGCAGCGGCCGCAGCTCGCGGAGCGGTTCGTATTCGTCACAGGAGACCGCGCCCGCGACGAAACCCGCCGCTTCCTGGACGAGTGCGGCCAGCCGTCCGTGATGAAGCCCTACGACTTTAACGACTTGATCGCCGCGATCGGCAAGGTCGCGAGCAACACCTGATCAGGGCGCCACACTCCCGAAGTAGATGTCGAAGTTGGTCACCCCGTTTTGCGTGCCGATGCCGGTCCAAGCGAGCAGCGCGCTTCCCGCCAGCGATACGATCCCGTTGTAGTCCCCGATGAACCGGGTGCGGTACTGCGACGGGTCGAATCCGCTCGCGCTGACCCGGGCCGTGGACCAGGTCGCCCCGCCGTCGCCGCTCATCGCGTAAGTCAAATCGACCAGCGCGTTCCCCGTATAGCTGCGATCGTAGAACGACAGGTCGTAGCGTCCGTTAGCCGCGATGTCGAGCTCCGCGCCGAAGCGATCCCCCGACCCCGCGAGAGCCACCGGCGACGCCCACTGGCCGGGGTCGCTGACCGCGTCCGCGGGCGCCGACGTCACGAAGATCTTCGCGCGGCCATCGGTGTCGATGTCCGCGTACGCCACGGCCAGGCGGTTCCTGGCCCGGTCGAACGCCGGCGCGGGGTAGGAGCCCGGCGCGCGGAAGGGGGAGCCTGAGATGTTGAAGAATGGCGGGAACAGCGAGACTGGATTGTTGTAGGCCGAGAACGCGGCGGGAGTGGACCAAGACACGCCGCCGTCCCGCGACACCGCGACGTAATTGACCGTCCCCTTCCCACCCTGCACCCCGTTGTCGAACGCGAGATACAGCGTGCCGTCAGGCCCGATCACGATGCGAGCATCCTGGTTGTTGCGGACGGGACCCTGCGTCACCTTGACCGGCTGGGAGAACGACCGCGCGCCGTCCCGCGAGAATGCCACCAGCACGGGCGAGTGAGTCCCCTGGAGGCCGCTGAATTGTACCCAGGTGACGTACACCGATCCGTAAAACGGGCTATCCGGGTTGTCGTCCACCGTCATCGCATCGTGATCGGGGAATTGGCCGTTCCCGCCCCTCGATTTGCCGTTCCCGTTCCACTGCGACACCTGGACGGGCTTCTCATGAACCCCATCCGCCCAGGTGAGGCCACCGTCGGTCGAGCGGCTGACGAACAGCGCGATCGGGAACGGTGAGGTCACGCTGAAGGCCTGGCACGCGAAGTACGCCGTGCCGTCCGGCCCGAACGCCACCGCGGGGTCTCCCGCGATCTCGTAGCTGCCCGTGCCCGGGATCGCGGGATCGTTCGTGAACAGCGTGAGACCAGGGATGAAGCCGTTCGGCAGGGTGGGCGACCACGTGCGCCCACCATCGAAGCTCACGTTGTAGGCGCAGCCGTCGTTCAAGTTGAAGTCGTTGGCGCCGGTCAGGATGTTGCTCGTATTGCGCGGGTTGACGGCGATCGGGGTCTCGTCCTGGGCGGCGACGTCGCGACTGACGTCGGTGACGAACACCGCAGGACCGCGTCGGCCGGTCGCGAAGCTCGGGCGCGGAGGGGCGGTAGGCGCCGGTGGTTCGGCGCATGCCGCCAGGCCGAGGACCAGGGTGGCGATCGTCCCGTACATGAGCACGCTGCGCATCGCATGACTCCTTGGCGAGAGGGCGTGTGCGAATATGCGCGCGGAACGGCGCACCCGCGAGCCGCCTGGACCCGTGACAGCTTCCTGACAGCTTCGCCGGCTAGCTTTACCGGGTCTTCGTCCCGACTCTCCAGGGAGCGCTGGTGCGTCGTTCATTCGTCATCTTATCCCTCGTGGGGCTGAGCGGTGTGGCGGGCGCGCGTGGGCTCGCTGGCCAGCAACCGGTGACGCGCGCCCAGGCCGTGGCGGCGGCGCTCGAGCGCGGCGCGCGGGTCGCGCTGGGCCGCGCCGATACGGCGGCCGCGCGGGGGTTCGTGCGAGTCGCCCGGGCGTTTCCGAACCCATCCTTCTCGGCGACCTACACCAAGGCCGTGCCGCAGTATCACGCGATCGTGGATCTCCCGCTCGATGTACCGTGGTTGCGCGCGCCCCGCATCGGGGCCGCGGAGTTCGCGCGCGCTGCCGCCCGCTACGGCTTTGCCTTCGAGCGCGCCGCGATTCGATTCGACGTGGACACGACGTATACTCGCGCCCTGGCCACCGCGGCGCACGCTCGCCTGTCGCGCCACAACGCGCGCGACGCCGACAGCCTGCTCACGATGGCCCGGCTGCGGCGCGAGGTAGGCGACGCGAGCGAGCTCGACGTCCGGCTGGCAGCCGTCAACGCAGGGCAGTTGGAGAATGTGGCCAGCGACGACTCGCTCACCAGCGTCGCGGCCCTCCTCTCCGTGCAGCTCGCCATGGGGTTGCCGGGGGAGGAGTCGTCGATCACGCTGGGGGATTCGCTGGCCCCCCCCCCGCCGGCCGACAGCGCCGTCTCGGGCACCGCCGAGCCGCTCCCAGTCGCCGCCGCCGCGGCCTCGCTGCGTTCGGCGGAGCGCGCCCTGACGCTCGCGCATCGCAGCGTGTTCGGAGCCCCGAGCCTGCAGCTCGGCGTGGAGAACGGAGACCCCACCGGTTCAGAGCCGGGCGTGCTGCCGACGGTCGGACTCTCCCTCCCCTTGCCGCTTTTCAACTGGAACGGCGGCGTCGCGGCGCAGGCCACCGCCGCGCGGGACCGGGCACGGGCGGAGCTCGATCTGGTGCGCCGGGAAACGGGCGCGCAGATCGCCCGGGTCCGGCGCGAGCGCGCCGCGGCGCTGGCGCGACTCGACCGCGACGCCCGGCTGCTGGCGAGTGCCGATCGAGTGGCCGGCATGTCACTCCAGGCCTACGGCGAGGGCGCGATCCCCCTGGCGAACGTGCTCGAGGCACAGCGCAACGCCCGTGAGGCCCTGGGCCGCTACATCGACGACCTCGCGACTGCGCATAACGCGCTGGCGGCGGTTCAGCTCCTCACCGCCACTTCGGATCAGCCGTGACACGCCTAAGACGGGTGATGGCCGCGCTCGCCGCATTCGGCATCGGATGCGGCGGCTCGCACGCCGCGTCCGACGCAGCCCAGGCGTCGGATGCGCCGGCGGGTGTCCAGGCGGGGACCGCCGTGGCGACGGTGCAGGCGTTCCCGCAGCTCGTGAGCGCGATCGGCACCGTGACGCCGCGGCCCGGCCGCTTTGCCGAGCTCGCGGCGCCGGCACCGACACGGGTGGCGCGGATCTTCGTCGCACCCGGCCAACGCGTGGCCGAGGGCGACTCGCTGATCGAGTTCGAGCGGGCGCCGTTCGACGCCGCCGCGCGCAGCGCGGAGACCGCGCTCGAAAACGCCCAGCGCGCCTACGCCCGGGCGGTGCGGCTCGTGCAGGCAGGGATCCTGCCGCAGAAGGACGCCGACCAAGCCGCAGCGGATCTGGCCCAGGCCCAGGTCGCCGCGGTCACGGCCCGCCGGGCTCAGCAGCTCGCGACGCTGCGCGCCCCGCTCGGCGGCGTGGTTACGCGAATGACCGCCGTGCTGGGAGCCACGGCGGACCAGAGTCAGCCGCTCGTTGAGGTCGCGGATCCGGCTGCCCTGGACATCGTGTTCAACGTGTCCCCCGCCGAAGCCGCGCGCATCCACGCCGGTGATGCGGTGACGTTGTCGACCGGCGAAGGGGCCAGCGGCGAGGCGTTGGGCCAGGGCGCGGTGATGGGCGTCGCCGCAACGGTCGACTCGATCTCCCGTGCCGTCGCCGTGCGTGCCCGCCTGGTCCGCCCCTCGCCCACCCGCTCTCCCCGCATCGGCGAAGCCGTGTTCGGACGCATCGTGACCGGCGTGCATCCCCGCGCCGTCACGGTGCCCGTCGAAGCCCTCGTTCCGGGAGGGGGAGACGCGTTCCAAGTGTTCGTCGTGGACAGTGGGGGCATCGCGCACGCCCGCCCCGTGACCGTCGGCGCGCGCACCGAGTCGCTCGCCGAAATTCTTACGGGACTCGCGGCGGGGGAGACGGTCGTCACGGCGGGCGCCTACGGCATCCAGGACAGCGCGAAGATCGTCCGAGTGGCGCGGTGAGCTTGTTCGACGTGCTGAGCCGGCAACGCCGGTTCATCTATCTCCTCGTCGGGCTGCTCAGCGCCGCCGGCGTGTGGGCCGCCCTGCGCCTGCCGTCGGCGATCTATCCCGAGCTGGTGTTCTCCCGCATCACCATCGTCGCCCAAGGCTCCACGCTCGGCGCGCGCCAGGTGGTCTTCAGCATCACCCGCCCGCTCGAGGAAGCGGTGAGCATCGTGCCGGGGGTGACGCGCGTCCGGTCGCACTCGATTCGCGGCGCGAGCGAGATCGCGATCACTTTCGCGCCGGGCACCGACATGACGTACGCCCTGCAGCTCGTGCGGGCCCGCGTGAACCAGGTGAGCGGCGCGCTGCCGCCGGACGTCGGCATCGAAGTCGAGCAGCTCACCCCGTCGCTGTTCCCGATCCTGTCGTACAACCTGGAGGGTGGCGACGCGGCGACGCTGTACGACCTGGCCCGCTACGAGATCAAGCCGCTGATCTCCCGCGTCCCGGGAGTGGGACGCGTGGACGTGCAAGGGTCGGACGTCCGGGAGATCGAGGTAGTCGCCGACCCCGCGCGGCTGGTGGCCCAGGGGATGACCTACACGGACCTCGCTACCGCGATTCGGCAGGCGGTGACGGTGCAGGCGGTGGGCCGGGTCGCGCAGGACTATCGGCAATACCTCATCGTGACCGACCAGGAGGCCCACCGGCCGGAGGATATCGGCGCCGTGGTGCTGGGCAACGGGCTGCGGGTGCGAGACGTGGCCAGCGTGCAGGTCGGGACTGAGGACCACGTCCGCATCATCGCCGGTGACGGCAAGCCCGCCGCCCTGATCAACATCACGCGGCAGATCGGGGGCAATACGCTCGCGGTCGCGGACAGCGTGGCACGAATCGTCGCCGGGCTCGCCCCCACCCTATCCCCCGGCGTGCGTTTGAAGCCGGTGTACGACCAGGCAGCCCTGGTGCGCGACGCGGTCAGCTCGGTGCGCGACGCGATGCTGATCGGCGCCGCGCTCGCCGTGACGGTGCTGCTGCTGTTCCTGCGGCACGGGCGTATCACGGCGATCAGCGCCGCGTCGATCCCGCTCACGCTGGCCGTCACCGTGTTCGTGATGAGTCTCATCGGACAGACCTTCAACCTCATGACGCTCGGCGCGATGGCGATCGCGATCGGACTCGTGATCGACGACGCGGTCGTGATCACCGAGAACATCGCGCGCCATTTGGCGCTCCCGGGCGGGCGGCTCAAGGCCATTCGGGCGGCGGTTCAGGAGCTCATCTGGCCGGTGACGACCTCGACCCTCACGACCGTCGTCGTGTTCCTGCCGCTCGGTCTGCTGCAGGGGGTGGTGGGGCAGTTCTTCGCCGCCCTGGCGACCACGCTCACAGTGGCCGTCCTCGTGTCGCTCGGCCTCGCGCTCACCATCATTCCGCTGCTCGCCGAGCAATTCGTCACGGCGCACGAGGTCGAAGCGACCGCCGCCGGTCCGCTGGCCCGGGTGCAGCGGGCGCTCGACGCGCTGGGGCCGCGTTACGAGCGCGCGCTCGCGGCCGTGCTGCACCACCCGCGGCGCATCGCCATCGCGGCGGTCGTACTCGTCGCCACGGGGCTCGGGCTGTGGCGCCTGGTGGGGACGGGGTTCCTGCCGGAGATGGACGAGGGGGCGTTCGTGCTGGATTACTTCACACCCGGCGGCACCGCGTTGGACGAGACGAACCGGGAGGTCGGCATCGCCGAGCGGATTCTCGCGGCCACGCCCGAGATCACCGGGACGTCGCGTCGCACGGGCGCCGAGTTGGGGCTGTTCGCCACGGAGCAGAACCGCGGCGACATCGTGGCGCGGTTGCTCCCCCCGAGCCGGCGCTCGCGCGACATCTTCGCGGTGATGGACGAGGTCCGGGGCAAGATCTTGGTCGCCGTCCCCCGCCTCCACATCGAGTTCGTGCAGATCCTGTCGGACGTGATCAACGATCTCGCCGGCGCGGCGAAGCCCGTCGAGATCAAGCTGTTCGGCGAGCGGCTCGATACCCTCGAGGCCTACGCGCGGCGCCTCGCGCCCGATCTCAAGCAAATCGCGGGGCTGGAAGACCTGTACGACGGCGTAAGCGAGCCCTCGGCCGAGCTGCTGATGCGCGTGCGCCAGGCCGAGGCGGACCGCATCGGCATGACGCCGGCGGACGTGGGGACTACGGTGAGTGCCGCGCTGCTCGGCGTGAACGCGGGTGAGGTCCGCAGCGAAGACCGGCCCGTGGCGGTGCGGGTGCGGGCGCCCGATTCAGTCCGGTTCGACCCGCTGCGGCTGCGTTCCCTTCCGGTGCAGGGTGCCGGCGCACGCCGCGTCACGCCGCTCGGCAGTCTCGCCACGTTCACTGCGACCGAGTCCAGGATGAGCCTCGACCGTGAGAACCAGCAGCAGATGATCACGCTGACGGCAGGGGTCAGCGGCCGCTCGCTCGGCGGGGTCATGGGGGACGTGCAAGGCGTGCTCGCCGCCCACGCGCCCCCGGCGGGCGTGCGGATGGTGCTCGGGGGCCAGCATGCCAGTCAGCAGGAGGCGTTCCGGGCGCTGTTGCTCGTGCTCGGCCTCGCCGTCGCGAGCGTGTGCGCGGTGATGGTAGTGCAGTTCGAGTCGTTCGTGGAGCCGCTGGTCGTGCTGCTCGTGGCGCCCCTGTCCTTCGTCGGGGCCCTCGCCTTACTGCTCGCGAGCGGTGCCGCGCTGAACGTGTCGTCGTTCATGGGGCTGATCCTGCTCGTCGGCCTGATCGTGAAGAACGGGATCATCCTGCTCGACTTCACGCGGCTGCGGATGCGGGCCGAGGGCGTGCCGCTCGAGGTCGCGATCCGCGAGGCCGCGCGGGTGCGGTTGCGTCCGATCCTGATGACGACGCTGTGCACCCTGTTCGGACTGCTTCCCCTCGCCTTGGGCATCGGGGCGGGGAGCGAGCTGCAGCGCCCCCTCGCGCTGGCCGTGATCGGCGGGCTCACCCTGTCCACGCCGATCACGCTGTTCGCGGTGCCGATCCTGCTGGTGGCGATCCGGGGAGCGGAGTACACCGTGCGCGAGTGAACTCGCGAGTCGGCGTCTGCCCGTAAACGGGCGTGTTGTAGCCGCTTCAGCGGCACGTGCCGAGCCGCGGCTTCAGCCGCGCACGGCGCGAACGGGAGCCCTTACCCCACGACCGGGAAGCTGACCGTCACCCGCGTGCCGGTGCCCGGCGTAGAGCTGATGTCGATGCGGGCGCCGTGCGCACCGGCGATCCAGCGCGCGATCGCGAGGCCGAGGCCGGCGCCGTCCGCGGCGTGGCGCGCCGGGTCGCCACGGAAAAACCGCTCGAACACATGGGGCAGATGCTCGGGCGAGATGCCGACGCCGGTGTCCGCGACGACGGCGGCGGCCCGACCGTCCTCGGCTGACACGTCGAGACGCACCTGGCCGCCTGCGGCCGTGAACTTGATCGCGTTATCCAGCACGATCAACAAGAGCTGCCTGATCAGGGTGGGATCCCCCGTGATCTTCGCCTCCTCGAACCCGCCGACCTCGAGCTGCACGTGCTTCTGCTCGGCCAGGGTGCGGACGGCCTCCACCGCCTCCGCAGCCACGTCATCCAGATAGAGCGGGACTTGCGCGATCGGACGCTCCCCGGCATCGGCCCGCGCGAGCGTCAGGAGATCCCCGACGACCTGGCCGAGCCGCGTCGCCTCGCGCTCGATCGCCTGGAACGCGACCGCGTCCCGAGCCGAGTCGCGGCTCTGCCCGAGCGCGACTTCCGCCCGGGTGCGCAGGATCGTGACTGGGGCGCGCAGCTCGTGGGCCGCGTCGGCCATGAAGCGGCGCATCTGATCCATCGAGCGCTCGACCGGCGCCGCGGACTGGCGCACTAGCAGATAGCTTCCCCCGGCGACGAGCAGCAACGCGGCGAGAGCCGCGGCGGCGAACGCGCGGATGAGCGACGCGTAGCGGCTCTCGAGCTCCAGCACGTCGGCGACTGCGGCGGCCACGTAGACTGCGCCGGAGGCCCCGGTAAATCGCTCGGCATGGAGCCGCACCACGTGATCGGCCGGGGTTTCGATGCTCCGGTCCGCCCGACCGGTGCGCGCCGCCTCCAGGGCCGCGCTCTGCATCCACGCCTCGGCACGCGGCGGCGTGATGGGGCGCCCGCGGTCGTCGAACAGGTAGAGCGCCCGGTCGGGGACGTGCAGCTCCTCCACGGCGTCCACGACCGCTCCCTGGGGCGCCCGCTCGGCCTCCCGGATGCGGGCCGCCCGCATCACGGCGGCGGTGGCGCCCTCGAGCGACAGGTCGAGCTGCCGGGACATCTGGTGGCGGACGGCCACGAACAGCCCGATCCCCAGCAGCCCGAGGATGAGCGTGAAGACCCCTGCGTACCACAGCGTCAGCCGGAGCCGCAGCTGGGCGAGCGGGGTCATGCGCGCGCCGTCACGTGCCGAACCGGTAGCCGGCGCCGCGCAGCGTCGTGATCAGCTTCGGCTCGAAACCGTCGTCAATTTTGCGGCGCAGGCGGCGGACCAGCACCTCGAGCACGTTGGCGAAAGGGTCGTGGTTGTCATCCCACACGTGCGCGGTAATGGTGGAGCGGTCGAGCACGCGTCCTTGGTGGAGCACGAACAGCTCGAGCAGGGCAAACTCCTTGGCGCTCAGTGTGATCGGCCGACCGCCGCGCCGCACCTGGCGGGCGCCCAGATCGACCTCGAGATCGGCGACGCGGTAGCGGGCGGGCGCGAGGGCGGTACGGCGCCGCGCCAGCGCCTTGAGGCGCGCCAGCAGCTCGCGGAACGCGAACGGTTTGGTGAGGTAATCGTCTGCCCCGACCTCGAGCCCGCGCACCCGGTCGTCCACGGCGTCGAGCGCCGTCAGCATCAGAACCGGCGTGGTCACCCCGCCGCGCCGCAGCTCGCCGCACAGCTCGAATCCGCTACCGCCGGGGAGACGGACGTCCAGAATGATCACGTCATACGAGGCAAGCGCGGCGCGCTCCCGGCCCTCTGCGAACGTGGCGGCCAGCGTGGGATCGATGCGCTGGGCGCGCAGCCCGTCGCGGAGCAAGCCGGCCAGTTCCGGATCGTCCTCGACGACCAGCACCCGCACGCGCACGGCTCCGGCAGTGGGAGATGGGCCGACTCGGAATCGAACCGAGAACCTAGCGATTAAGAGTCGCTTGCTCTGCCAGTTGAGCTATCGGCCCTGACCACCGAGATACGTCGAGCAGATTCGTCGCGTTGCCGCTCGACACCTCTCGTGCTTGTCTGCCCCCAAGGGGAATCGAACCCCTGTTCCCACCTTGAAAGAGTGGTGTCCTAACCGTTAGACGATGGGGGCGAGCGACGCGGAGTAGCGGTAACGGGATTCGAACCCGTGTTTGAGCCTTGAGAGGGCTCCGTCCTAGTCCCCTAGACGATACCGCCGGACGAGCGGAAAATATGACTAGCCGTCAGCGGCCAACGCAACTAGCCTTAATCCCCACCGTCGTCCCCGACGTCCGGCAGGCCGAACCGCACCGCGAGGAGCCCCTGAGACGTGCGCCAACCAGCGCAGCAGAAGTACGTCTGGCACGACCTCCTGACAAAAGCCCTGTCGTACAGTCTGCCGGAGATTCCCATCGTTCTCGCCGCCATCATCTACACGCATTGGCGAGGCGCCCAGCAGACCCTGGGGGGAGTGGCGTTTTACTACCCCTACGCCATGTTCGGGGCCGGGGTGTTGCTCGGCTGGCGGTTCCGCCGCAGCCGCTTGCTGTTTGCGCTGCTGTTGTTCGCCCTGGTAGACCGCACCCTGCTCGGCTTCGTCACGAGCCGCGGCTTCACGCGCGATCATGTCGCGTTCCAGGCGATGGCATTCCTGCTGCCACTCAACCTGGCGGCGCTGGCGCTCACCGCCGAGCGCGGCGTGTTCACGCCACCGGGGCTGGTGCGCTTGGGCCTCATTCTGGGGCAGATCGCGCTGGTCGCGGTCCTCGACCGGGGCACGCCGGGAGCGGCCGCCGCGCTGCTGCACGCGCGGCTGCTGCCGCCGCGTCTGTTCGTGTGGACGCCACTCGCCGATCCGGCGCTGCTGGCGTTCTTCGCCTCGGCCGGGCTGATGGGAGCGAGTCTGCTGCTGTCGCCCACCTCCACGGGACGCTCGTTCAGCTGGGCGCTCCTGCCGGCGTTCCTCGGGCTGTCCCAGGTGCGCGCCGGGAACCCGGGGTTCTCCACGTTCTATTTCGCGACCTCCGCCCTGATCCTCATAGTCGCCGTGGTGGAAGCGTCTTACCACATGGCGTACCAGGACGGCCTCACCGGTCTGCCGGCGCGGCGCGCCCTGAATGAGGCCCTGCTGCGGCTCGGCAGCCGCTACACGGTCGGCATGGTAGACGTGGACCACTTCAAGCGGATCAACGACAGCCACGGGCATGACGTGGGTGACCAGGTGCTGAAGATGGTGGCGGCCAAGCTGGCCCAGGTGGGCGGGGGCGGACGCGCGTACCGCTACGGCGGCGAAGAGTTCGCGGTGATCTTTCCGGGCAAGTCCGTCGAGGAGTGCGCCCCCGAGCTGGAAGCGCTCCGCACGCTGGTCGAGGAAGCGAAGTTCATCCTGCGCAGCCGCATCCGGTCGAAACGGAAAAAGGAAAAGATCCTCGCGGAAAAGGGCCCCGGGAAGCGCGTCCTGGTCACGGTGAGCATCGGAGTCGCGGAACGGGATGACCGGTACAGCAAGCCCGATCAGGTCGTGAAGGCGGCCGATCGGGCTCTGTACCGCGCGAAGGACGGCGGGCGCAACCAGGTGCGCACGTAGCGCGCTACTGCGCTGCGCGCTTCGCCGTGGGGGGCAACAACCCGTTCAGCCGCAGGTAGTTCGCCATCTGGCTGTAGTGGTCCGCCCAGTCAGCGACCGTGATCAGGGCAGCTAGCCCGCGGGTGGACTTGCGACCGCCGAAGAACGGGGTGGAGTCGGCGAGCTGCGCATCCTGGAGCCCGGCGAGCGCGGTCGCGCAGAACTGGAACGAGTCCTTCAAGCCGGCCATGAGCTTGTCCTTCGGGTCCGCCCCCGTGAACTTCGGCCGGTCGGGCGACTTCTGGCCGGTGGCGGCGCTGCACAGATAGTCGTTGCCATCGGCGATCAGATGGGCGACCACGTCCCCGAAGCTCATCTGGGCGGGCGTCGGCTTGTAACCGTATTTGTCGGCCGGCATCGCCTCGGCGGCGTCCGTGATATTCTTTGCCTGGCGCTGTTCCACGAACCGGAACGCGTCCGCAACCGGATTCTTGGCTTGGGCGACGACCCGCTCCACCGGCACGCCGTCGACGACAATGATCGGCTCGTTGGCCTGGGCCGCGCTCGTGGCGGGCAGGGCGCAAACGGCCAGTAGGATGGTCCCGAGTGTAGCTCTCATGCCGAGTCTCCTGTGAAAGGCGTGGTGACGGCCGCCGAATTCTGCACCGGAAAGCCGGCTCCGTCTAGACGGGGGTGGTGATCCGTCTCCCGTCATCGCCGCTCGCGCACTCGCTCGAAATGCGGCTTCTCGACCAACCGGTAGAACGCGAGAATAGCGACGTGATCGACCAGCGCGGCGCCCAGCCCGAGTAGCGATCCCGTCAACAGCGCAAATCCGTAGGTCTGTAGATAACCCACGGTGTACATGGGGTTCTTGAGGAACTGGTACGGCCCCGCGCTGGAGGGTCCGTCCCACTCGTCGGGGGTGAAGAAGTTCTGCCAGTAGTACGCGCCGCCGCCGAGCGTGGCTGCGGCCCACAGCTTGATGGACATGCCGACGATCACCAGCAGCGCCCCGGCGACCAGCACGACACTGCGCTCGAGCCCGAGGTGCAGCGTACCCCAGCTGGCAAGGCACAGCAGCACGAAGCTCGTGGCGTCGTTGTACATGAGGATCGCCGCCGTCTGCCGGAAGCGGCGAAATCCCCCGTTGGGACCGTACCGCTCCGTGAGGAAGCCGGTCCGCTCCTGCCGTCGAAGCGCGAGCCCGATGTAGAGCACGTAGGCCAGTCGGCTCGTGAGGTGGTAGACGAGTGCGATCAGAGCCCAGGAGAGCGCAGGCATGTCCACGGAAGCTGCACCCCCGGCGGAAGACGTCAAGGAAGCCGGCGGCGCCCCCGGGCGAGCCCGGGAGCGCTCCCTATGGAACGACTCGGCGGAAACCGCCGCGGTACGGCCGCTGCCCGAACCGTTACACGCTCCAACCGTGTTGCCGCGCGACGTCGCGCAACCCGGCCCAATGTGGGCGCGGGGTGAGTGGTCGGGGTGGCGCGGCAAGCGGCGCGAGCGGCTGCGCGGGACAGATCGCCCCGGTGATCGCGGGAACCGAGTACGCCGGCGCGTTGGCGTCGGCACGCTCAAAGCGGAGCTGGGACGCGAGGTTGTGGGCCGTCGCGTCGCGCACCGTCAGCGGCTCCAGGTCCCAGCGCCATTCGATCAGGCGCAGTACCGACGTGTGGTCGTACAGGACGTGAGAGGTGTGCTCGCGGCGCGCAAACGGTGAAATCAGCAGCGCCGGGGTGCGAAACCCGCGCAAGCCGTCGACGTTACCGGCGGCTCGATCGGCATCCGGGATCGGCGCGGCGCGCGGCGGGACGTGGTCGAAGAACCCGCCCCACTCGTCGAAGTTGAAGATCAACACCGTGTTGGGCCACGCCGGGCTGTGCGTCACCGCTGCATAGATCTGGTTCAGGAACGCCTCGCCCGCCCGGACGTCGTTGAACGGGTGATCGTCCGCGCCCGTGCCGGTCGCTTCGCCGAGAAAACCGGGGTCGACGAACGCCACAGCCGGGAGCGTGCCACCGGCGCAATCATTGTAGAAGGCGTCGATGGTGCGGCTGATCGACAGGTACTTGGGGCCCCACAGCCCGAGGAAGGGGAGATCGCTGTAGTAGTACCGGCCCGCCAGGCCGTGGGCGGCCAACCGGTCCCAGATGGTGGGAAGGGTGGAGATGTCGAACGTGTTGCTGAGCCGATCGGTCTGCCCGGCGTGCTGGTAGATGCGGTTCGGGAACGTCGGCGCCAGGATGGCGCAGAAGTAGCGGTCGAACGAGCTCCACTGGGGAACGGCTTGACCGAGAAACGCGAGATCCTGCTGGCGGTAGTAGCCAATGGAGTACACATCGTTCGCACGGAGCCAACCGTCACAGCGACCGCCGTCGTACTCGATCCGCCCGCCCTCGTAGGAGTGGTCGGGATCGCTGTGCCCGCAGCCCTGGAAGTCGGGTGCGAGTGCGTACGTCTGGTGGCCCGTCCCGGCGGGGTCGAAGTAGGTGAGACCCGCTTGTCTGCCGTCGGCGTCCGGCAGCCAGCCGAGGAAGTGATCGAACGACCGGTTCTCCATCATCACGAGGATCACATGCTCGAGGCCGGAGGACGCGGCGCCCGGGAAGGCGCCGCGCTCCAGCCGGGCCAGCAGCGGTGCCGTGATCGTCTGGTCACTGCACCCGACGGCGAGCGCGCCGGCCGCCGTCGCGGCACCCGCCACGAAGCGGCGGCGCGACACGTCGCGCTGAGTCACGGTGGGTGGGGACATGGAGCCTCCTTCTGGTGGCGGGACGGGTGACCGCATTCGCTGGAAGGGTGCTCGTGCGGTGTCACCATTCAATCACGGCGAGGTTTCTGTCTGGTCAAGGAGGGGAACGTCGCGCGTCGCTGCTTGGGGCGGATCCAAAACGCTCCCCAGGCCTGCTTTCCCGGAATGTAGTAGCTCGGGCCCCCACCAATAGGCCCTCGTTCTTGGTAAGCTTCACTGACGGGTCTATAGTACAAAGGAGAGCTATCCCGACGATGCCTTCGCCGAGTATTGAAAGCGTGGCGGCCGACGCCTGGCCGGCACTCCCGCTCGATGAATGGCGGGATACGTTTGACACGCTGCACATGTGGACCCAAGTCGTGGGCAAGCTGGCGCTCGGCTTGTCGCCGCTCACGAACCATTACTGGAACACCGCCCTGCAGATCACGCCACGCGGGCTCGCCACGCTGCCGCTGACGGTCGACCGGCGTCTCGTCACGCTCGCGTTCGACTTCGTCTCGCACCAACTCGCGGTCGAGTGCTCGGACGGCGGTCACACCACAGTCTCGCTCGAGCCGCGGCCGGTGGCCGAATTCTATCGCCTCGTCATGGACGCGCTGGCGCGGCTGGATGTGCGCGTCCGGATCTGGACCAGGCCGGCCGAAGTCCCCAACCCGATTCGCTTCGAAGCCGACACGATCCATCATTCCTACGACCCCGCCGCGGCACGGGCCCTGTTGCAGGTGCTGGTCCAGATCAGAAGGGTGCTCGATCCGTTCCGGGCCCGCTTCCTCGGCAAGACGAGCCCGGTGCACTTCTGGTGGGGGGGGTTCGATCTCGCCTACACGCGCTTCTCAGGTCGTCGGGCCCCGCGCCACCCAGGCGGTATCCCCAACCTTGCCGATAGCGTGACACGCGAGTCCTACTCGCATGAGTGCATCAGCATGGGATGGTGGCTCGGCGGCGGCCTCACGCCGATTCTGGAGCCATCGTTTTATGCCTATGCGTATCCCGAGCCGCCCGGTTGCCCCGACGCCGTGATCGCCGCGGCCGGCGCGAGCTACGATATGCGGATGCACGAGTGGATCCTGCCGTACGAGGCGGTGCGGCGCGCTCCCGATCCGGCTGCCGCTCTGCTCGAGTTCGCGCAGAGTACCTACGAGGCGGCAGCGAACTTGGGCAAATGGGAGCGCGCGCTCCTCGAGCGCTAGCGCACCAGTCCAGATTCAGTGACGCACTCTGAGGCTTCATGCAGGCGAGCGCCGCCATGAGGGTGGCGCGGGCGCTCGCTCTCGCCCTGCTCGCAGCCGTCCTCGGATGCGGGGACGGCGCCGGTCCCCAGTTGTCGCCGCGGCCGTTTCTCATGGGATTCGCGCCGATGCCGCCCCGCCTGGACCCCGCGATCGTCGTGCCGTCGATCAACTACTGGTTGCCGCGGGCGGACGCGGCGATCATGCACGTCTCCCCGCCTTGGGCCGCCCTCATCAGGGGCGTCTCGCCCGCCGCCGCGGTGGACACCGCCCAGCTCCCGCTCGCGAATTACTTCCGCGCCAACAGACTGGCATTGGTGTTCACGGTCGATGCGACCGACGGCCTGAACCGCGCCGCCGAGGCCCCGGAGCTCGTCGCCCTGGGCCGGAGCGTGACGGACACCGCGATCCAGCGGCTGTACCGTGACTGGGTGTTCGCAGTCGCGGACAAGCTGCGACCGGACTACCTCGGACTCATCGCCGAAACCAATCTCATCAGGGCGGCGGCCCCGGACTCTGTCTATCGGGCGCTCGTGGTGATGGCCAACGCTGTCGCGGCGGAGGTCCGCGCCGCGGGCCTGCCCTCGCGGCTGTACGTGAGCGTGCAGGTGGAGACGGCGTGGGGCCGCCCGGCCACGGGAGGGGGGACGTATCAGGGAATCGCACGAGACCTGGCCGACTTCCCGTTCGTGGACGCGATCGGGCTCTCGAGCTATCCGTATCTCGGCGGCTTTGCGCTTCCCGAGGATCTCCCGCTCGACTATTACGCCAGAATCGTTCAGGGCACGACGCTACCAGTCCTGGTCGTCGAGGGCGGATGGCCATCGATCACGGTCGGCTCCACGGCGTCGACGCCAGCAGTCCAGGCCCGCTACATCGCCCGTCAGGTGCAGCTCCTGGGGCAGACCAGCGCCCGTGCGCTGTTCCAGCTCACCTTCTACGATCTCGATCTCACGGGATTGACTCTGCCGCCGGGGTCCGTCCTTCCCTTGTTCACCCACCTAGGCCTGGCGGACAGCGCCATGAACGCGAAGCCGGCGCTCACCGCCTGGGACTCCGTGTTCGCGCGTCCCTACAGACCATGATGAACCTCCGGCGCATAGGCTGTTGATGCATCGTGCGTTGCCCACCACTCTCGCGCCCGGTCCTGGGTCCAGGCGCTCGCGCCCTCCACCTCGGCCAGCCGAAGCGACAGTTCTCTAGCGGACTGCGGTCGATTCGCGGGATCTTTTGCCAGACACGACAGCACGAGGTCATCGCGTGCCCTGGGAATCGGCAGGTCCGTCCGGGCAGATGGAGGCGCAGGCGGTGTCTGGGCGTGCTGCATGAGCAGCCATCCATACGGCAACCCACGAGAGCCCAATCATGCCATGGTGCATCTCGAGCATCATCGGATCGGCGAACTCGGCCGCGGCGATGGCGTAGCTACTGGCGATCTCGAATGCCAGGCCGATGTTCATCGCCGCGGGAAGCGGAACGCGCGCGCTCCGGATCACCGCCGCGACGAGCAACGCTACCACGATCCCGATCACGCCGGGGCCCCACTGCAGGAAGCTCCCGAGGAATCGCGCCCGCTCGCTCGGGAGCACCAGCGCCGGAAAGATTCCGGCCATGAAAAAGACGAACGCGTACAGCAGGGCGAGGACGCGGAGGCGTGCGGCGGACTGGCTGAGCAGATCGACCGGGAATCCCGACGAGATCCCTCGAGCGGTCGGGTCACGCGCGTCCGGGTGCATGAGAGTGACGTGCTCGTTCATGCCGAGGCTCCAGACGGACGGGGCGCTTACGACACAGGCTTGGTGCTGCAGCCTTGTATATCGACTCTTCCTTAAACTGTGATCAAGTTGAGGTGGGCGATAGCCCGAGGTGATCGGCCGTAGGGCTCGATTGCGACGGCGCTAATGCGCCAGCTTCTCGCGGAGCAGTCCCTGCGCCGTGCTTAGTGCGCCCCTCGCAGGCACCTTGACGTCCGGCGCAACGCCGACCCCTTCCCAATCGGTACCCGTCACCGGGTTGAGCGCCTTTCCAGTGGGCAGCAGGATTTCAAAGTGATTGTCGATGCGGGCTTCAAATGTCGCATGGGCTTGGCCGGACGTCGTCTCGCCCACGATCGTGGCGCGCTTGAGCACTTGCAGATCGTACGCCAATTCCTCGCCGGCCGAAAGCGTGTGCGCGGAAGTAAGCACATAGACCGGCTTCGCGCCGCCGAACCGCGCACCGGCAACGGAGTCCAGTGTCCAGCGCTCCCGTGTTTCGCCGGTATGACGGAACCACAGGTCAGTGAGATGGGTGCGGCGGTCAAATAAGTACGACTCGAGGAGCGGGGTTGAGCCGGCTACGCCGCCGCCGGCGTTTTCCCGCAGGTCAATGATGAGCGCTTTCGTTTCTGCCAAGGCGGTCATCGCCGTCACAATCGTCGACCCGCACTCCGCCGGATCGACAAACCCGTCGAACCGCAGGTACCCGACGTCCCCCTCGAGCCGCTCGGTCGGCCAGACCGGGCAGTCGGCTTCACGCTCGCGCCGGTGTTGAGTGACCGTATCCGGTTGCGGTTCCGGACCTCGGCGTAACAGGCTGTAGAGAATTTGTAAGTGCTTGTCGTGAGCGATGTCATCGAGATCCGCCCTGAGGTGGATCGCGAAGGTCGCGCCGTTCGTGTACCTGTCATAGACCCCTCGCTTGAGCCGCGCGAGCAGAGAGTCGCTCATGCGCTTCCCGACTTCCGGGGACACGTAAAATGAGTCGAGGAGCGCGGCCAACCGCCTGACCACGCGCGTGCGAGTGGGCGCGTCGATCCGGATGTCGTCCACGGAGACATTTATGCCGAGCGGAAAGAAGTAGCCGCTCACGCGAGTCGTGTCGGCCGCCGACACGTCGAGCGCCCCGTAGCCGACCATCGGCCCTGCCCGGAATCGGGTCATGAATTCAACGTGCCTCGGCTCACTCACCTGAACGCTGAGCAGGTCAAGTCCGCCTGTCATCTTACGGAACGCGAATGCACCGCGAAGGGCGTCTTCAGCGGAGTAGGTGCGGAAGAACATCGCCACGCGCGCGGAGTCGCCGCTGTTGTACGCGTCGACCCAGGCACGTAGCACCTTTCCGGCGGGGGTGTTCGGGATTGTGGTCTGACCGAATAGTGGAGCTGACGCTACGGTGAGGGTGGTGCAGAACACCGCGGCAAGCGGCTTGAGGTGTGTCATCGTTCAGCCCCTCACGGAAATGGACTCAAGTTGGACACAAAAAGCCGCGCGAGGCGGAGTGCCCTCGCGCGTAACTCGTTGCAATTCAAACAGGCCCGGCAGGAATCGACCGGTAATGTCGCGAGCCGCAGGCGAGCGACGGCGGCAAAGATTCCCCGGGACTGAAAGAGCCGCACCATTCGGTGCGGCTCGTACAGGCCCGGCAGGAATCGAACCTGCAACCCCCGGTTTTGGAGACCGGTGCTCTACCAATTGAGCTACGGACCTAAGAACTGGACGGGTAGACGGCGAGACGGGTAGACGGGTAGACGGGTAGGGGTTCGAAACATGCTTCAGGTCCCCACAATTTCCTTGTCCCGACTCGAGCCTATCACCTAGCCACCGCTATCCGTCTCGCCGTCTATCCGTCTACCCGTCTAGGGGTGGCTGACGGGAATTGAACCCGCAACCTCTGGAGCCACAGTCCAGCGCTCTAACCGATTGAGCTACAGCCACCGCGCGCCGAGCAGAATCTAATCCCTCGGCCCTCCAGCCAAAAGCGTTGACCGCTCCCTCTAAACCGGGTCCCATTCGCAAGCATCTTACGAGGAAGCAATGCTCCGTCGTGAAGGGATTCCCTCAGGAGGGGACCATGAAACGCCAGCGCCTGCTCATCGCCCTCACCGTCGTCAACCTTGCGCTGCTGATACTCTCGCCCGTTCGGCCGCACCCGGTCGTGGCGCAGGACGTGGCGCCGGTGCTGCGCGGCCGCGCGCTGCAAATCGTCGACGAGCACGGGCGCGTTCGCGCCAGCATCAGCGTCTACCCGGCAGATCCCAACGTCAAGATGCCGGATGGCACGACCGGATACCCAGAGACCGTGCTGCTGCGCCTGATCAGCTCGAAGGGCGGTCCGAATATCAAAATCGCCGCCACCGAAGACGGATCGGCCATGGTTCTGGGCGGCGACTCGAATCCGACCCACATTCAGCTGCTCGCGCGAGGCCCCAATACTTCCTTCAAACTCACCAACAAGGACGGGCGGCAGCAGCTGATCAAGCCGTAAGGCCCGACCAGCCTTACCGGATTATCTGCACGACACCCGCTTCGTTCGCGAGGACCGCCGTCCTACCATCGGGCGTCATCGCGAGATGCCGCGGGCGCCCCAGCACCGGGATCGTCTCGACCACGGCGCCTGACACGCAGTCAATCACCGCGATCTGGCCGATCCCAGTCTGAGTTACCCAGAGTTGCGCTCCATCCTGGGTGAGCGCAAAGCCGAAGGCGGCGGGGACGGGAATCGAATCCGTTCGGGTCCAGGTCTTCAGGTTCCACACTGCTACCCAGCCACCCTCGTCGGCCAGGTAGAGGGTGCTGTCCCCGTGGCCAACGACGAGGTCCTGGGGTGTGCCCCCAGCCGTGAACGACCGCACAACGACGTCGGACGCGGTGTTGATCTCAGTCACAGTCCCGCCCACACTGCTGACGTACAGCCGCGACCGGTCCGAAGTGAGCGCCACTCCGTTCAACGCAACGGTACCGAGCTGGATCGTTGTTTCGACGGCGCCTGATGTCGAGTTGAGCACCGTCAGACCGCCGTTGTCGAGCGTCACGTACAGCTTGGTCTCGCCCGGGCCGAGCACAACGCGAACCGCTCCACCGGGGACAGGAAAGGTGGTGACCTGTGCCTGTGTCAGCGTGTTGATCACACCGACGGTGCGATCGTAGAGGTTCGTGACGTACGCCGAGGACCCCGCGGCGCTGAACGCGACATCGTAGGGACCGTTCCCGACTTTGAAGCTAGCGGTCACCCGAGGCGAAGCGATATCCACGACGGCAATCGAATCCGTGGCCACTCGTGTCACGTAGACCACGCCACGTTGCGAGATGGCGACGTTCCACGGCCCGTTGCCTAGAGCGAACGGCGTCAGCGCGACGCCCGGGTGCCCCGGGGGACCCGAGAGCGTTTGGCCACACGCACCCAGCGCCACCAGGCTGAGGAGACTGCAGATGTGAGCGCGCATCACGGTTCCTCCAAATGTCATCCCTACGGCCAGAAGCGACGCGCCAGCTCGGCGGTGCGGGGATCGGCCGGGACAGGCTCCCCGTCGAGCGACCCGAGCGCCACGACGCCCCGTACCGCGTTCGTCAGGAACAGGCTCTTGCCTGCGAGCGCCTGCCGGGGGTAGCGCCCCTGCTCCACCGCCGTAGCGAGCTCAAGCACCCGCCCCCGCCCGATCCCAGGCAAGATGCCGACGTCGGCCGCCGGCGTGCGCAAGTGCTCCCCCTCCCACCAGTACAGGTTCCAGACGGTTCCCTCAGCCACCCACCCCTCGGGCGTCAACAACAGCGCGTCATCCGCTTCGCCCACTTCGGCCTGCTCCGCCGCGTCGACGAAGCAGTCTCGCTCGGTGGTCTTGTGCGGGTACGGCACATGCGGCTCCGAAGCGGTCACCACCGCGGGGGGATCGAGCGGCGGCAGGTCACGCACCGTCACGCTGGCCCGTCCGTCCCGCACCTCGACGCGCAGCACCGCTTCGTCCGTGCCGGCGAACGGGCGCACCAGCGCCGCGACCGCCTGCGAGGGCCTCGCCAGGCCGAGCTCGCCGAGCGAGCGCTCGAGCCGGACGAGATGACGATCCAGGAAGGGAATGCGTCCCCCCCGCACGCGCATGGTTTCGATCAGACCGTATCCGGCCGTTTCCACCGATCCCCCGCCCCGACGACACGCCGAGCAAACAATAGAAACCGGGTTTCGGCCGGGCAAGTTGCCTAACGCACCCCCATTTCACATCTTGCTACCGCCTTAGACCACGAGGCTCCACGGTGCTGCGCGACGCCTCTTTGCTACGACCCTGCGTGACGACCTTGAGTGTGGTGGTCTTTGCGGCGTGCTCGCACGGACCGCCGCCCGATTTCGCCCCCGACCCGGGCCTCATCGCGCAGATCCGCGACATCCGGATCGTGACCACCCAGGACCGGGCCTGTCCCGGTGGGTGGATCCAAGCGAGTTACGAAGCGGTGCTCGCCGACGGCGCGCGGGTGCCGTTCGCGCGCAGCTATGACAAGAAGCATCCTCCGCGACTGCACGTGGTGTTCCTCGAACGGTCGAGCCCGGACGCCGTGAGCCGGGAAAGCGGCGACTGGGTGACCAACGCGAACCCGCTGTGGACGGCGGCATCGGGGTTTCGTCTCACCGCCACCCTGAGCGCCAAGCCGGCGGTGCAGCACACCATCGTCATCCCGCCCGAGTACAGCTGCATGGGGCACGGCTTCCAGTTCAGCGGTGAGCCGGGCGGCGCGGGGCAGGCGGGTGGCAACGGGCCGGACGTGACCGTGCGGCTCGCCATCCTGAGATCGCCCTTCTACGACAAGCTGATCGTAGCGGCCGTCGAGATCGGCTACTCCCGGCCGTACTACGTGTTCGCCGACGGCAACACCATCCCACCCGCCAATTGGCTCTGGGTCGAGTCCCGCGGGGGACGGGGCGGCCCAGGCACGCCGGGGCAGAACGGCGGCGACGGCGCCGCCGGCCAAGCAGGGTGCCCGCCCCAACCCGGCGGACCGGGTGGCAGCGGCGGCAACGGCGGCCCCGGGGGGAGCGGCGGGCGCGGCGGCCGCGTCAGCATGATCGTCCCGGCCGAGAATCCTTTCCTCGCCGGCTTGATCGAACCGCGCAGTCCTGGAGGCCCGGGCGGGGCGGGCGGCACGGGTGGGAACGGTGGCAAGGGTGGTAAGGGCGGCCAGGGCGTGATCGACAAGGACAACCGTCGCTGTGCCGATGCCGCAGACGGCGCAACCGGGCAGAAGGGATCCGCGGGGCCGAACGGCTCGGAGGGTGCGCCCGGCGCGCGGCCCCAGATCGTCACCCTCCCGACCTCCGAGCTGTTCGGCCCGGATGTCCCCCCCGAGCTGGCGGCGCTGATGGAGCCGGCGGCGCGACGCCCGCGCCGTCCTTGACGGCGGCGCCCCCCCCCGGCTACCGCACGACCAGGTGGGAGTGCGGCAGCAGATTCTCGACGGTGAGCTCGAGCTCGTCGCCGGGCCGGACGCCGGTGAGCAGAGTGGAGAAGGATTCGCGCCCGGCCAGCGGGCTGGCGACGAGCGTCACGCTGGCCGCCTCGTTGAGCACGTCGGGGGGGATCTCGAAGACCGCGCTGTTCTGACTCGTCACGGACCCGAGGCGCATCACCAGGCCGCCCCGCGTCAAGTAGATCCGGACGTCGGACCAATTGGCGTTGTACACGTGCAGCGTGGCGGGGAGCTGGAGCGGCGCGGGAGTCGTATCGCGTGCGCGTCCCGACCGGCAGGCGGCGCTCACTAGCGGGTGCGCCGCGCAGCACCCGATCACCACCAGTTGCAGGAACCGCGCCGGTGTGTACGTCATCGGCCCTCGTTTCTAACATAGCCCGCGCGGCGGAGCGGCAACAGGGATTCTATGTCCGGTTCGTACGACATCATCATCGTCGGGGCCGGCCACAACGGCCTCGTGACGGCGGCCTATCTCGCGCGCGCGGGGATGCGGGTGCTGGTGCTCGAGCGGCGCGAGCTGGTCGGTGGGGCGTGCGTCACGGAACAGCTGTGGCCCGGGTTCAAGGTGTCCACCGCGTCGTACGTCAACAGCCTGCTCCGCCCGGAGATCATCCGGGACCTGGAGCTCGCCCGGCACGGCTTCGAGCTCCTGCCGCGCAGCCCCTCGTCCTTCACGCCGTTCCCGGACGGCCGCTTCCTGCTGATGGGACCGGACAAGGAACTGACGCGCCGCCAGGTGGCGAAGTTCTCGCCGCGCGACGCCGCAGCGCTGCCGCGCTACGAGGCGATGCTCGAGCGGGTGGCCGATTTCATCGAGCCCACCCTGCTGCGCACCCCCCCCAACCCCTGGGCGCTGCGGCCCCGCAACCTGGCGCAGCTGGCGAAGCTGGGATGGAGCTTTCTCAAGCTCGGGACGACCGGACCGCAGGCGATCGAGATCCTCACCGGCGCCGCGCGGCCCATCCTGGACCGCTGGTTCGAGTCCGAGGAGCTCAAGATCGCGCTCGCGACCGACGCCATCATCGGCGCGATGGCGTCGCCCTCCATGCCGGGCACCGCATACGTGCTGTTCCACCACGTGATGGGGGAGTGCAATGGCGTGCGGGGGATGTGGGGATACGTACGCGGCGGGATGGGCAGCCTGAGCGACGCCCTCGCAGGGGCGGCGCGCACGCGCGGCGCGGAGATACGGGTGAACAGCCCGGTGGCGCGTATCCTCACCCGGGACGGTCGCGTGGCAGGTGTGGCGCTGGTGGACGGCACCGAGCTCCGTGCGCCCCGGGTCGCCTCCAACGTGGACGCGCACGTCACGTTCCTCGAGCTGGTGGACCCGCAAGCGCTCCCGGCCGAGTTCGTGGCCGCGGTACAGGCGATCGATTACTCGAGCGCGTCGCTCAAGATCAACGTCGCGCTTTCGGAGCTGCCGGACTTCAGCGCGGTGCGGGCCAGCGGCCTCCCGCCCGACGCGCACATCCGCGGCACGATCCATATCGCGCCTACGCTCGATTACATGGAGGAAGCCTACGACGACGCGAAATACGGGCGCCCCTCCGCGAATCCGATTCTCGAGTGCACCATTCCGTCCGTGGTAGACTCGACGGTCGCCCCTCCCGGCAAGCACGTCATGTCGTTCTTCGTGCAGTACGCGCCCTACCGGCTCAGGAACGGCGGCTGGGACGACGTGAAGGATCGATTCGCCGATCGCTGCTTCGACGTCCTCAACGAGTACGCTCCGAACTTCAAGCGCTCGGTCATCGATCGGCAGGTGCTCTCCCCGCTCGACCTGGAGCGTCGCTTCGGGCTCACAGGCGGCAACATCTTCCAGGGGGCGATGACCCTGCCCCAGCTGTTCTTCCTACGGCCCGTGCCGGGCTACGCTGACTACCGCACGCCGCTCAAGGGGCTCTACCTGTGCGGCGCGGCGACGCACCCCGGCGGCGGGGTGATGGGTGCGTGCGGCTACAACGCGGCGCGCGAGATCCTGCGGGACGGGAAACGCTGAGGGGTGCCGTCGGCCGTCACCCGCCAAACGCTGGTCCGCAGTGGGACGGCTCTCCGGACAACGGCTGACGGATGACGGACGAACGGCGACTGGCCTTAAACTGCACATAGTGCGCACCGCCCGCAACCCGTGCGTCGGGGGGGGGGTCAGCGCGCCAGCGCCCGCCGTCCCAGCAAATAGATGGGCAGGCCGGCGAGGATGAGGGCG
>Ga0209376_1000423_pt1 | contig 47078 bp, 41 predicted proteins | sample GraSoiAngelo_134_FD_185891 | JGI IMG/M metagenome (GOLD analysis project Ga0209376, IMG submission 185891) | Grasslands soil microbial communities from the Angelo Coastal Reserve, California, USA - 14_0929_05_30cm (SPAdes) (version 2) | ecosystem: Environmental > Terrestrial > Soil > Grasslands ...
CCGAGATTGAAGTAACTCGACGCCATCGCAGGCGGGCCGAAGACATGTTTCGCGTTGAGCATTCCCATCACCAACGCCGCGAGCGAGACCAGCAACATGAACGGCCACATAATTCTCGTTAGCAAAACGGTGAGCGCAGTCTTGTCCGGCGACCAGCTCCACCACGTCAGCAGATCGACCAGTTGGGGCGCGAAAACGATGCCGAGGAGCGTGACGACGCTCATGAAAACGGCAGTGAGCGTCGCTACCTTGTTGGCCAGTCGCCAAGCCGACTCGTCACCTTCGGTGGCAATTTTTCCTGAGAAAGTGGTGATGAAGGCGGTGGATAGGGCGCCCTCGGCAAACAAATCACGCAACAAATTCGGTAGCCGAAATGCCATCAAAAAGGCGTCGAGATATTTCCCCGCACCGAACAGACCAGCGAAGATCTGCTCGCGAATCAACCCAAGAATACGGCTCGATAAGATTGCGATGCCAACAACGCCAGTGGCGCGCGTGCTCACGCGTTTGTGCTCAGGCGCAACCATTCAGCGAGCTTTCATAGTCCCGTTGGCAGATTAATGAATTCCCAGTCGAGCTGGAATTTTTTGGCGAGTTGCGCTGCCAGCGTTTTGACGCCGAAGGTTTCAGTGGCGTAGTGACCGGCGAGTAACAGATTAATGCCCAGCTCTTCGGCGGCGATCGCAGCCCAGTGCGGCCCTTCGCCGGTAATAAAAGTCTCGATTCCTTCGGCAGCAATGCGTTCGATCTCACTACCAGCGGCACCAGTGATGACGCCGACGGTCCGAACGTTTTTCGGTCCCGACGCGATGGTTTTTACCGGACCAGCCACAGTCTTTTCCAATCGTGCGACTAATTCGCTCAGTCCGACGTCGGCCGATGCGCGTCGTCCGAGCAATGATCCTTTCTCTTCGAAAAACGGCTCTGATTCTTCAAAGCCGAGCGCACGCATGAGCAGAACGTTGTTTCCAATTTCCGGATGCAGATCGAGCGGGAGATGGGCGCTGTAAATCGCGAGATCATTTTCGAACGCGAACTTCAGTTGCCGGCGCAATGTTCTAGTCACGGGACGCAGGCCCGGCCAAAACATCCCGTGATGGACAATGAGCAGGTTGGCGCCGCACTTTGCGCATTCCTGGAAGGCGCGGCTGGAGACATCCACTGCCGCTGCGATTTTCTTTACCTTGCCGGAATTCTCCACTTGCAGGCCGTTGAGCGCGTTCTCGTAATCTTGAATTTCGCCAAGCCTCAAATAGGAATCGCAGTAACTGACGATCTCGTTGAGAGCAGTCACATCATGACTTTGCCAAGGCGCGCAAATTTTGGAAGCGAGTTTGCTTGACGCTGCCACAACTCTTGTGAGTCTTATTTGCTTGATGGAATACACGGACGCTCCTTCCACTCAAACCGCGGATACAATGCTTTGCCCGAATTGCGGGCAGCGTCTGCCGAAAGACGCGCATGCTTGCGATCGGTGCGATTGGAAGCGAGAACGCCAGGAGACGACGGCGGAAGGCACAGCGAGCGATGCGATGGCCGCCCTGCTCAGTATTGTCCCCGGGCTTGGCCATGTTTACAAAGGTTATCGCGGCATCGGACTTCTTTTTGCCATCGGCACGTTGATTGTGCTCGGATTTTCCGGTCTTGCCGCGATTGCGAGTGCCGGGTTCGGGCTCGGGCTCGCCGTCTTCTATTGGGTCGGCGTTGCCATGCACGCCTACGCAATCAAAGATCGCGTCGTTCCATCGGAGAAGGACGAAGGCGAACAGTATTGATGTGATCCCTTCGATCCTTACATCGTCAGTCGCAGGTCAGCCGTAGCCCACACCGGCAGCTCGGCGGCGACCAAACAGACGTCGTCCACAAAGGGTTTGCCGCCCGTAAACCGGTTAACCTCGGCCAGCAACCGATCCAGCCGTCGGTGAAGAGCAAGACCCAATCGCCCGGCTCGAGTAGGACGCGCGAATTACCATAGCTCGCAGAATCGAGCAGCCCAAGAGCAGGACCGGTCGCACCTTCGATGCCGGGGAGCGGCGCAACGGTGCCGGCGCGTCTTTGCACATGGAAAGGATACGGATGTCCGGCTCGTGCGTACCGAAGTTCGCCCTGATCCGAATCGAGCACAGAATAAAAGGCAGTTGCGAAAAGAACGGTCCCGGTTTGCCTGAGGATCTTGGTAAATTCAGCATTTAGGTGGGTCATGAGCACGCTGGGATCAGCGGCATCAGTCCCGCAGCCTTCGATGAGCGCGCGCAACATCGCGGTAATGAGCGCAGAGCTGACTCCGTGTCCCACATGTCACAAATAAAGATACTCGCGGCGGAACCGGACAGCCGGACGATGTGGAAAAAGTCGCCGCCGACGAGGCCGGCCGCGACGTAACGGTGGTCGAAGTGCGGTAAGTTGCCGCCCGTCTTCCGCTGAGTGAGCGGCTCCGTCTTGGGCATCATCGCGTGTTGTAGTTCCATCGCCATGCGCAATTCCGATTCCATCTGCTCATTCTTCTCACGAATCTCGCGCTCCTTTTTCTCCAATTGGCAGATGTTGGCCAGAAGCAGCGCATTCTGGACTTTGAACAGGGTCTCTGTGGAAATGAGCCCAAGCAGCCGTCCGTCTTCGTCAACGAGCAGCACATCGTCGTAAAAGTTTTCCGGATCCCGGGCGAAGACCTCCCTTAACACGTCGGTGATCGCGCTGGTAACCACAATCCGGGTCTCGTTAGCTGCAACATGTTCTGCGATAGGCTTGCGCGCCCAAAGCGAAAAACCGTAGCGGCCTCCGAGAAGTGAATCAATCGCGTGTCGCGAGCACATCCCTATCAAGCGCTCGCCATCAACGATGGCGAGGAATTCGAGGCCGTTGTGGCGAAAGATTTCGAAGACATGCTCGACGCTGTCGGAAGCACTGACGGTCTGGCAATGGCCAATAAGTAGGCGCTGGTCAATAGCACCTTCGGACACAAACTTCGCTGCGATTCGAGCAACGCGTTCGAAGAGATCCTGGATGACGTCTCCACCGTCCTGGGATCAAGCGTTGCCGGCATTTGTATCTTCCGAACCTATCGGAAACCGCGAAATGTCGTGTGACGTTTTCGCGACAATAACAGACATAAGCGGCGACAAGCTCCATCACGTACTTGTCGCCGAAGTGATCAAAGCGACTGGGAATTCCCATCTTCGCTCCGAGCCCCCGATCTCTGACTTCTGATTTCTGTCCTCTGATCTCTAATTCCAGCGTCTCCGTGAGAGGCAGCATTTCAGTTTTTAGCTTTTCACAACGCTCGCATAATCTCGTAGCTGCAATAAACTCCAGACATGACGACGTACCCCAATCTCATGGCAAATTTGTTTTATCGTCTCCTTAACGGCGCAAAAAAGTTGCGCGTTCTAATTGGTGTCGTGATCGCCGGCATCGGATTGCTCGGGTTTGCCGAAGCCGCGACCGATTTCTGCCAGGAAACGGCACAACGTGCTCTTGACGCTTGCCAGGATGCTGCGGAAAGCGCTCGCTCAGTTGCGCTGGGAAAATGCGAAAACGTTTCGGACCCCGCGGCCCGGACCGATTGCCGAAAACAGGTAACAGCGGACTTTCAGGATGCGCTCCAAACCTGTCAGGACGGATATGCGTCGCGCCACGCCGCCTGTCAGAAGTTTGGTCCTGCTCGATACGACCCGGTCATCGACCCGGCCAATTTCGTGCGGCACGTGACCAATCCGTTCTTCCCGTTGCCGCCTGGCCAAACCTTCGTTTACGAAGGGCACACAAAGGACGGTTTCGTTCACAACGATTTCATCGTGACGCACAAGACCAAAGTTATTCTGGGCGTCACCTGCACCGAAGTCCACGATGTGGTTTATCTCGATGGCGTGCTAGCGGAAGATACGCTCGATTGGCATGCACAGGATAGGCAGGGCAACGTTTGGTACTTCGGGGAAAGTACAGCCGAATTTGAAAATGGACGTCCCGTCACCCTGGCAGGCACCTTCACCGCGGGTGTGAATGGCGATAAACCCGGCATTATCATGGAGGCGCATTCCCTACCCGGCGACTTCTATCGCCAGGAATTTTCTCTCGCTAATGCTGAAGATAACGCGCTCGTTGTCAGCCTCGAGGCGACTGTCAACGTGCCGGCAGGGGTATTCCATCACTGTCTTAAGACCGAAGAAACAACGCCACTGGAGCCGGATGCTCTCGAGCACAAATATTACGCCGCCGGGGTTGGCAACGTCCTGACGGTCGACGTGCGGAGTGGGGAGAAGATTAAGCTCGTGAAGATTCACGCAAACTGAGTTGCGCTCAGGATCACGACGGAGAAAACGAAATCAGGTCCTTAAACATTTAACATTTGATCGTCCTTGATTTGATGCCTGGCTTTGCCGAAAAACGCAGCAAAATGGGAGGCCAATGGGACGTGGGACGACATCTCACCGAAGATCTGCGCGTCTCCCTGCGCCGCTACCGTTCCTTCTTCGACCGCCTACTAAACGTCTAGCCGCCCGCGAGCTCAAAGAGAAAATCTTCCGACTTTTACTGGATTGGGGAGCGTGCCCGTCTCTCTCCGAGCTGTAGGCTCGACTGAGCCGGAAGCGGGTGTTGGCGAATCCGTCCCGGGTCGCGCGAGCGATCGGATATTTGTCAGGGCGTAATCTTTACCGCCTGACCGGCCCAGAGACGCCAGCGGCCGTGATCTTTCACGAATGTGTCGGTGAAGCGAAATTCGGCATCGAACGGTTGGCCGCCGGATATTCCTTTGGCGTGAGTGATGCCGATCACGACAGCGGTGTCGCCATGCACTCGTACCTTCATGTCGTGATTCTCGAAGATGTCGTATTTCGGATCGTGTTTCCTCGCTTCCGCCACATCGCCGGCGCGCGTGGTGACCTTTCCCTTGGAATTTGTCAGGGTGTAATCCTCCATCACACCCTGCTCGATGCAGGCGGCGTCACTGTTCTGGTAGCAAAGGGCGAGCTCACGTTCCGCACGCAGCACGTCATCCTCATCGCCAGCCCAGAGGGAAATGAGTGGAAAGATGAGCAAGGACAAAACGAGAAAGATGTTTTTCATGGTGAAGAAGATTTCGCTGCCCTGTCGTCGCGCAAGTCTGAACGCGGATTCGTGCTAGCGGCCAAAGGCGGCAGCCAACCTGACTGGTCTAAGCGGTCAGATCAGGAGCAAAAACGTCGCTGATTACATTTGCGTGATACGAAGATTTTGCGTGTGTCGCGCGCTGGATTCGATGAAGAATTCCGAAGGATCCCGTGTCGCTCAGTATTGTTTTTATCTGCCTTGCGCTCGTTGTTGGGATCTATTTCTATAACAATCCGCTCAGGCATGGGCTGTGGTTTTTGAGCCGGCGGTTCATTAACTGGTTCCCGCTCGGGATGACCTACGCGTTCCTTTATATGGGACGCTACAATCTCACTGTCGCCAAGAACGCCCTCGGCTCGCTCATGTCGAACGAAGATTTCGGCCTTATTTTCGCAGCCGGTACAATTACTTACGCGTTCTCGTTTTTGATCAATGGTCCGCTCGTCGACAAAATTGGTGGGAAAACGGGAATCCTCATCGCTGCGCTCGGGGCCGCCGCGGCGAATGTCGCGCTCGGCGTCATCACCTGGCTGGTCCTGACTAATCGCATTCACGTGCGGTTGCTCCCGATTTTTTCGGTGACCTACGCGCTCAACATGTATTTCCAAAGCTACGGCGCGGTCTCGATCATCAAAGTCAAGGCCCATTGGTTTCACGTGCGTGAACGCGGCGTGTTCGGCGCGATTTTCGGAACGCTGATCTCGTTCGGCGTTTATTTCGCGTTCGATTGGGGCCAGGCGATCATCAACATTACAAAGCTCAATGCCCCGATGCCGACGAGTGAAGTAGAACGTTTGGTGCGCGCGATTTTTGTCCCGCCTGGCTTGACGATGGATGCGACGTGGGCGGTGTTCTTTGTTCCGGCAGCGATTCTGTTGGCGTGGGCGTTACTCGATATCTGGCTCATTCGCGACACGCCGGAGCACGCCGGCTTTCCACATCTCGACACACACGACGCTTCCTCCGGTCACATGCACGAGGAATACAGCACGCTCGATCTGTTCAAGCTGGTTTTCCTCAATCCGCTAATCGTGATGTTCGCCCTGGTCGAACTGACCGCTGGGGTGCTGCGCAACGGCATCATGCAGTGGTACACGATCTTTGGTCATGATGTGAAACAACCGGGCGCCGAAAGCATCCTGGCAAATTGGGGACTCTTATTGTGCGTTTTCGGAATCATCGGCGGATTCGCCAGCGGTTTGATCTCCGATAAAATTTTCCAATCACGTCGCGGACCACCCGCGGTGATTTTTTGTGCGTTTATGCTCATGATGACGGCAGTGATGGCGATGAATCTCTTCTCGCTCCCGTTTGTCGTCGGGGTCGCCGCGTTGTTAATCGTGGCAGCGGTTACCGGTGTGCATTCGTTAATGTCCGGAACCGTGGCTGCTGATTTCGGCGGACGCAAAGCGACGGCCACTGCGTCGGGGATTGTAGATGGATTCGTCTATCTCGGGAGCGGTGTGCAATCAGTCGGCGTTGGCTACCTCGTCACGCATCACAGCTGGCAATGGTGGCCGATTTTCCTCATGCCGTTCGCGCTCATTGGCGGCCTGGTTGCCTGGCGCATTTGGCACGAACTTCCCGCCGCGACGCGCGTTTACATTGAAACCGTCGAGCGAAAGCATTTGGTTCTCGCGACAACTAATGGAAACGCCGAACACGTAATTCAAACGCTGAAAAGCTGATCGCGTAAAACTTCGTCACGCGATTGGTTATTAGTTCCCATTACTCCCTGCAACTCGCAACTGGTAACCGATAACTAATCGCGATTGGCGATTAATGGTCCGTTGTCGCGGCGGGCGGGGGCGCGGCTGGTTTTCTTTGTAGAAGATCGAACACCAGCACACCAGCGGCGAGCAGGGCGATAGTGAGAACGAAGGTGGCAAATTTCTTACGACTCCACGTTGGGAGGACCTCGTTCCGCGAGAGGTCTGCTGTGCGTTTCATCCCTTCCGGTGTCGCTTCGAAGGCCCAGGAAATGAATACGACCACGGCGAAGCCAACGAGCAGCAACACAACCAAAGTTTTGATCGTCCAGCTCGGCGCTTCAAACGCGGGAATGAATGCTACTTGAATCAGCAGCCAAGCGATTACCGCATAGACGATCGCAACTTTGTGAACGTTACGTCGTTTCAGCTCGACGAAGAGATTCTTCGGGTCCATTGATTTGGTCTTATCCGATAAACGAAAAAGTTTTAAGCTTTAAGTTTTAAGAACAGGGTGCTCAGGGTTCAGGGGATCACAAACGCCGAACGCCGAACATCCAACGCCGAACGTCGAACCGCTAGCATCCTGTAGCGGCAGCCGTGTCGGCTGCAAAGAATTAGGCTAACGTAAATCGTGAATTCAGAGTCATTGCTCAATATTGACGATTATCACCGGGCGGCTCGCGCTAGATTGCCAAAGGACGTTTTGGACTATTATGAGGGTGGCGCATTGGATGAAATTACACTGCGGGAGAACACTGCGGGCTGGGAACGGCTGAAGCTTTACTACCACGTCCTCGCTGGAGTCGGGACGCGCGATCTAAGCACCACAATTTTGGGTCAATCTATTTCCCTACCCATTGGGATTGCGCCGATGGCCTTTCAAAAACTTGCATGCGCCGCGGGCGAGATCGCAACGGCGAATGCGGCCAAGTCGGTGGGAACCTTGTTCATTCTCAGTTCGTTCTCGAACACAGCGATGGAGTCGGTCCTGCCGCAGGCGGCGAGTCCGCGCTGGTTTCAGCTCTATGTCTACAAGGACCGTGCCATCACCGAGGAGCTGGTACACCGGGCGGAAGCGGCCGGAGCAGAAGCAATCGTGGTAACTGCTGACGCACCGGGTCTGGGGACACGGGAACGCGATATGCGGAATAGCTTTCGGCTGCCGGATGATCTCGCGCTAGAAAATCTGGTGCCGCTGGGCAAAGGCAATTTTCCGAAAGTGACAGGATCTGCTCTGGCCGCTTATGTGCGAGAAAACTTCAAGAGCGATCTCAAATTTGAAGATCTGGATTGGTTGTGCGGGTGCACGCGATTGCCAATAATAGTGAAAGGTGTCTGCCGCGGCGACGATGCGCGTCGTGCGGCCGAGCATGGCGCGAAAGCGGTGGTGGTTTCGAATCATGGCGGGCGACAACTCGATACAGCGCCCGCGACTTGCGAAGCTTTGTCAGCAGTGGCCGCTGCGGTAGGCGATCTATGTGAGATCTATGTCGATGGCGGGATTCGTCGCGGCAGCGATGTCCTCAAAGCGATTGCGCTCGGCGCGCGGGCAGTGTTGCTCGGTCGACCAATCTTATGGGGCCTGTGCGTTGGCGGCGCGCAAGGCGCGACCGACGTTTTGGAGATTCTCCGGCGTGAGTTGGATGAAGCTATGCTCTTATGCGGTTGCACAGAGCTCGGCGATATCAATCGATCGTTACTGGCGCCCTAATGTCAGAAGTCAGAGGTCGGAGGTCAGAGGTCAACTAACAAAAGCTAACATCAACTGATAATTAATCGCGCTTGGGGATTTGCATTAATTCTTGGGCGCGAGAGAGGCAATAATCTTTGCGAAGCGCGGGTCATTTCGCAAAGGATCCCATTCCGGGCGCAAACTAAGATAACCGTAGCTCAGGCTCGAGGGAATTCCGGCGAGGTATGAGAGTGTTTCCAGTGCGCGATCGGTCTCGCCGGTCCAGGCATAGATGATTGCCAGATTCTCAACCAGGGAAGCGCCATTGATTGAATCTTTGCTGATCGGAAGAAGCTCGACCGCGCGAGTCCCTTCGCGAATCGCGTCTTCGTTGCGACCCAATCCGGCATCAAGAAGTCCCAGCACAGAGAGGGCGGCGGCATAATCGGGTTGGTCCCGAGTTATCTTTTCCATCGCCGGGCGGGCCTGTTGGAAAGCGGCATGAGCTGCATCGGAGTCACCTTTCGCGCGGGCGACGAGACCCTGACACCACTCGGCTGGAAGTTCGATATCCTCAAAAATGCATTGGCTTGTTCCCATCGCCTTGAGAGCAAGTTCGGCTGAAGCAAAGTCACGTTCCGAAAGAGCGAGACTCAGCCACTGGTCAGCGAGCTCCCGGATGGAAGCCGGTTCCTGAGCGAGAACCGTGGCAATCGTTTCGTGCAAAGGTTTGGGATCGGCGTGCCAATCCAGTTCGATCAAGCTGCGTTGGCAGCGCGTACCAACGTCGCCGGGAACTATCGTCAAAACACGATCAAGCACTGCTTTTCGGTCGGCATAGCGACGAAGGTAATGGTAATTGATGGAAAGCTGCTGAAGGATATTGACATTGCGCGGATCGAGTTCGAGGCCCCGCTCGAAATTGCTGGCCGAATCCTCCCAGCGACTTTGCCGGCGATCGATATAGCCACCCAATTCGAAAACAAACGAGTCATTTGGCAAGAGCTGACGCGCAAGAACAAGCTCGGTGCGCGCCCGATCATAATCGAGGTAGGCACAGTAGAGATGGTAAGCACTGGCCAGATGCGCCTCTCCCGAGTTCGGTCGTAAACGGCGGGCGGTCTCGACCGCATGCTCCGCCAATGCCAGCCGTGCAGGGGTATGATCTAGTCCGAGAATGTAGGCTTTATCGTGGGTGTGGGCCAACTCGTAGTAGGCGAGGAAGAAACCAGGATCACGCGCGATAGCTTGTTGCAGGAGATCAACTACCAGGGCCAGGCTTTCTTTCTCCCGCGAACTAAACACGGTCATGGCGCTGAGATTCTTGGCCTGCACGTACAGCTCGTAGGCAACCTCGTCGGCGGTAGGCCGTTCTTCGATGGCCGCTTTCTCTTCAGGCGATAGCTTGGCCCTGAGTTCTCCGACAATTTGTTCCGCGACCTCGCTTTGCATGGCGAAAACATCCGCCAGATCGCGATCGAACGTCTTCGACCAGATGTGGGTATCGGTGCGAGCGTCAATCAGCTGGGCGTTGATGCGGACGTGCTGGCCTTCGCGTTGCACTGTGCCTTCCACGATATGGGCCACACCGAGAGCAGCGGCTATCTCGCGCAGATTCCGTTTCGCCTCGCCGGTGTATTGCATCACGGAAGTGCGGCTAATCACTTTCAGATCGGCGACCTTGGCCAGATTGGTCAGGATCTCGTCATGCACACCCTCGGTGAAATGCACGTTTTGTTTCTCGTCACTAAGATTTTCAAAGGGCAAGACGGCGACGCTTTTCGCCAACAGAATCCGGCCAGCTTGTAACCAGCCTTGATGAGTCCGGTTCCAATAAATGAACGCAATGGCTCCGCCGAAAAGAAGAGCAACCGCGATCGCCGCCAATACCTTATTCGATCTGGCCCTGGCCTTATTCTTGGATAGCGCTTGTTTACATTGCGCCGGAAGTTGTGGATTACCGACCTCATCGTTGTAGAGGTTAACGAGCTCGATCCTCGCGCCATGCTTTACCTCGCATGGTCCGATTTGGTGAAGGTAGCTCTGCCAGGTGCCGAACTCAGCCAGATCGTCAGCCGCTCGTTGAGAAAGGAGAATGTGACCGGCCTCACCGCAATCCATCACCCGCTGTGCGAGGTTAATGCCGGCGCCGGTGACATTGACCTGATCGTTGACATCCACCACCCGGCTGACGGGCCCACTATGAATTCCCATGCGAATGGCGAGCCGGGGATGTTGCTTGAGCGCACGCGCGATTGCCAGCGCACACTCCACCGGCGTCTCCACACTGGTAGTAAAGACGAGGGCCATTCCGTCCCCGGTCGGCAGGCGGGTCAACTTGCCGCTGGCTTCGGCCGCACGAAACTGAGCGGTGTCGCGAACGACTCGATTTAATTCATCAAAGAGTTCGCGCTGCTCATGGATGCGCAGTTTGGAATACCCGACCGTGTCGATAAAGAGGACGTGAGCTATTTCCAGCTCGAGCTTGGTTTTGTCCTCAAGAGCCATGACTAATCACCCCATCCTGGTGGCAAACTTAGATGCAGATCGCTTCAATCGTCGAGAGTAATCAAATCGCCTTCCCGGCGCGGCGACGGAAGAGATGGGTGCCGAAGGCGGCGATATTAAGAACAGCCATGATAAGGCCGAAAAGATAAAGACCCATCAACACGGCAATCGCGCCATGCATGGTGATGATGCCGACGAGCCAGATTAGCCGGGTGCGGCGCGGCCAGATGAAAATGGGGTAACTAGTCTCCAACAGACATATTCCCAAGCCAAGCGGTATAAAGAGATATTTTCCGTGGATAAGCACCTCGCTCGGAACCATATCAAACGGAGGGCGAGTTAGAGCGCGCCAGAGACTTTCCCCATTCCACCATCCACTGCCGAGAAGCTTGGTCAGCCCGCTGAAAAAGTAGATGACGCAAAGGTGCAACTGAAGAACGCGTTGCCAGAAACTTTGCAATTGGGAGCTCTTCGGCGGCCACTTTCGCCAACGCGAATCCAGGGCCAGATGATCCGGTAATGGCGAAAGCATCAGGTAGAACAACCCGATGGAAGTAAAGTTATCGACGCCATAAGAGAGTAGAGCGCTGCTCTTAATTGCAGAAAGATGAAGGAACCAGGCGGCGATGGCTGCGCTTCGACAAAATATCCCGGCGACCAGACAAAGGCCCGCCGCCAGGAGCACGCTCCAAACAACCGATAAGACAGTTGCTTCGGACAATCCAATAAATTCGCCGGCAGATATAAACCAGCTCACGCGTGGGACCAGCGTGCTCCCGAGAGTGACCAGAGCTTCGGTTAAGTCCCGTGTGACGAAGCTGCCAGGTTGTAACGCGAACATCTGACGCCAATCTGCGCGCGAGACAATGCAGTAGAGAACCAGTTGCAATCCAAGTCCGATGCGAAGCGCGGCCAGCCAGTTGTCCGTTGTGCCGCCGAAGAACCACTCGTTCACCTGCCGCCACCGTAGCGAAAATGGCTTCAAGGCGGTGATCGCTCAGTCTTGGTAAACCCAAAATCGTAGGCGCACACTACTGCATAGCTCGGCTCGTCGCCGCGTGTGTAACCAGCGATAGATGGTGTAATCACCATCCCAAAGACAGCGCGAATCCGTAGCGCGTCTCGGTGATGTTGCCAAACGGAGTAGGCCAGCATTTTCAAAATTAGCTGTCGCAAGGGCTCGTATCGGTTGGCCGCAATAAAGTCGAGCAGCGTCGGAAGACGCCGGCCAGTCTCAGTTGTCGCTACGCTGGGGAGCTCATATTCGGTCGTGCCATTGGGATAGGTTAGTTGGAATACCAGTTTGTAACTATAGGGAACGTTGGGAGCGAAGTAGCCATAGCCAGCCTCGATTCCCGCGGCATGCAAATAACAGGCAATGGTCTCGCGCATCAGATTATTAGGCGGCAGTTTTTGGCCAAGAACCGTAAAGGTTGCGTCTTCCAGCATGCGCCAACGCGGCTCTAATGCCGCAGGCAGATAACTAGACCCATCTGCCAGCACCGCGAAAAAGTCGCGAGAGGCGACGGTAACTAACAAAAAGAAGTGCAGGGCGAAACCTATCAGGTATGCGCGCTGAAAGCGCATAACATTGGCGTGTTCGGCCCGCGCACCTTACTGGCTGTATTTGCGCAGGATGGGAGCCACCTTGGAGACTAGCTCCCGCGATGCCGCCTCATCAGCCGGTACTTTCTGAGGGTGAGATGGACTACCACTTGGTGTGGCCGCCTGCACCGTCGTTGGATGCGACGGACTACCACTTGGCTGGGGTGTCGGACTCGGTTGGGTAGTCGGATGCGATGAACTAGAACTACCGATTTGGATTCCCCATCCGGAAAGAGCGTTTTGTTTGGCATCGCTCGCAACCTGCGCGACGGTCGCTTCACCGATGATTTTGTCCGCAAGAGCGCCGTGCGGTTTGCCGGAAGGATTGCCGTCTTTGTAAGTCTGAATTTTGTAAAGCGATCTCTTATATTGGCCCAGGATGGCCATCACCGAGTCCTGATCCGCCTGCGAAACTGATGTGCCCGGAATAAAAATCCGCCCGTCTTCGATCACTACCTTTTTGGCTTTATTCCCCATCATCGAACTGCATGCGCCCACTCCGACGAGAGCCACCCCAACGCCGGCAGATACGATCAATACTACTGCGTTAGTTTTCATAGGCCTCCGGTTTGCTCCTACCCGGCCCCGATAGCAAGCTTAAAATAGACGCAAGCGCCAAGCCTACCTACTGTGCGGCTTTTTCGTCGCCGCCTCCTTTGAGAAGTGATGGCGAGGGCGAGTCGGACTTGTGCCTTGGATATTGGTGTATGGGGCTGTTGGCGAAAGCAGAGAGGTTATGCGCACGCGCGCTTGAATGGCGCTTCATAACCGAAAGCAGCTTAATCAAAGTCGGCTCGCTAAACACTGTTCCGCCGTAATATAAAACCCGACAATTTTCTGGAGATCGTTCTCAGCGCGTTTTTTCCCTTGTCTTCGCTTTCCCGATTTGATAAACGGCATTTTTGCCGGGAGGCACCTACAGTGAAAACAATTCTACTCACACTAATCAGCATCAGTTTAACGCTACCACTGCTAGCACAGAACAACGTTCCGACGCAGTTTAACGAAGCCACTATCGCGGAATTACAGGCGCAGATGCGGGCAGGAAAACTCACCTCCGTGCAGCTGACCAAGTTTTATCTCGAGCGCATCGCTGCGCTCGATCAGAACGGAACGGATGGCGGAGTGAATTCCATCATTGAGCTAAACCCCGATGCGCTCGCGATCGCGCAGCAAGCGGATGATTTGCGCAAGCAGGGCAACGTACTCGGCCCACTGCACGGGATTCCTGTGCTGATCAAAGACAACATTGATACGCACGACAAAATGCAAACGACCGCCGGCTCTTTCGCGCTCTTCGGCACACCGGCTCCAAAAGACTCCACCGTAGCCGCGAATCTGCGCGGCGGCGGCGCCGTTATTCTCGGCAAGACGAATCTTTCCGAATGGGCGAACTTCCGCTCCTTTGAATCGACTAGCGGCTGGTCAGGTCGTGGCGGGCAGTGTAACAATCCCTACGCGCTCGATCGCAATCCTTGCGGCTCCAGTTCCGGCTCGGGCGCGGCCGTGTCCGCCAACTTTGTCACTGTTTCACTGGGCAGCGAGACGGACGGCAGTATTGTCTGTCCGGGTAACGCCAACGGCGTTGTCGCTCTCAAACCAACTGTGGGCCTCGTGAGCCGCGCCGGCGTCGTTCCAATCTCGCACACGCAGGACACGGTCGGGCCACATACCCGCACTGTGCGCGACGCAGCCGCGACGCTTAGCGTAATCCAGAGCCGCACGTTTGATGGACGCGATCCGGCGACTGGCGGCGTGCCGCTCGGCTGGCAAGGCACCGGCAAAACACGCCCGATCGATATTCCGACCGATTACACACAATTCGTCGATCCGAACGGCTTGAACGGCGCCAGGCTTGGACTCACAACGGCGGGGATTGAAGGATTCGATTCAATGAACCCCACCCGACAGGAGATTATCGATGCGTTTGACAAAGCGGCCGACAAACTCAGACAAGCAGGCGCCACCGTCATCGATCTTGACAAGCAAGGGTTTACCTTTCCCTTGAACGGTAATGCCGAATTCCTGGTGCTTACCTTCGAATTCCGCCAGGACGTAAAGAAGTATTTTGCCACTCGCGTAGGCGTGCCCGTAGCCGGCGGCACTCTTAGCACCGCCATACAATTCAACCGCGCACATGCGGCTGTCGAGATGCCGTTCTTTAATCAGGACATCTTCACCTTTTGCGCAGCGCTGGCTCAGGGTCCGAATACACCGCAACCGCTCTTCGGCGGGCTGACCTACAATCAGGCGCTGAAAATCGACCACAACTCTGGCGTGAATGGCATCGACGCAGCGCTGAAGAAATTCAATCTCGATGCTGTGGTTTCATTCACGGACAACCCGGCGTGGGAGACAGACCTGCTCTATAGCGACACGGGCAGGTTTTATTTCGCAAGCTCCAGCCTCGCTGCTGTCGCTGGTTACCCGATCATCCAGGTGCCGGCCGCAATGGTTTTCCAGACGCCGATGGGCATCAGCTTCCTCGGCACGGCTTTCAGTGAGTCAACGCTGATCAAGCTGGCATCAGGTTACGAGGCATTCACACACGTGCGCGCGAATAATCTGCCGCAGTTCCTCGATAACACACCTTCCACTCACATTCAGGGCACAAACCTGACCATGCCGGTGCAGGACACCGACACCGTCAAGCCTCTGGACGCGAAGAAAAGACCGGCTCACATGTAGTGTGGCGCGTTTGCTCGATTTTGAATTGCCAAGGCGCAAGCATCGGAATCACTCGGTAGGCCCGCATGGATTCGATCCCTTGGTACTGATCCCAGTTTCTTGGCTCGCAAGTAACGATCATACGCTACGAGGTTCGTTGTCGGCGGCTGTTCAATTGCGGATTTCTCCGCTGGTGAAAGCTTCGCGTTAATTTTTCAGCGTCACAGTGTCAAGGATTTCGCCAAAGCGCGGATCGCTGCGTAGCGGGTCAAGCATTGGGTTCACACGCATCTGCAGCGCAAACCAGTCGGGTTCCTCCGCCATTTTCGGTAGCAAAGCTAAAGCATCCTCCAGCTGACCGCGTTTGAGGTGGACGAAAACGTAATGCGCGGCCGCCACGTACTCGCCACGCGCGCGTTTTGCGTCCAGCTCCTCCAACTGACTTTCGCCGAGTGTTCGCACCGCCGCATCGAATCCTGCGGCTTTGAACGTTTGTTCCAGAACGCGCGCATCTTCGGTCCGTCCGTTGAGATTCAACGCCGAGCACCAATGCGTGATCGCCTCGTGAGCCATGCCTCTCTTTGCGCAAACGTCGCCGAAATACTCGTGCGCAGCAGCGTAGTCAGGGTAAAGGTCGAGTGTTTTCGCCAGCTGCGCGGCCGCGCGATCGTACTGGCGGCTAAAAAAGAGCAACCTCCCGTAATGCAAGTTAGTCCCCGGAAAGAATGGGTCGAGTTGAATAGCGCGCTCTGTTTGGGCGATCGCTTCGTCGAATCGTCCGAGATACGACAGGCACATACCATAATGCGAGTGGAGGTCACCGAAATTCGGGTCTAATTCCATCCCGCGTTGAAACGCGTGTTCGGCGGCAGGCCAGTTGCGTTTGTAGTAAACCTCGACCGCGGCAAGCGAATTGTAAGCTTCAGGCCATGTGTCATCGAGACTGAGGGATTTGCGAACGTATTCTTCCGCGAGTGGCCAGACGTCCGGTGGAAAGATGGCGTTGGCCGCGGCCCATGCATAATAAAGGCTCAGTCCGCAGTAGGCGGGGGCATACGACGCGTCGAGCGCCACCGCCTGCTCAAAGTACTCCCGCACCCGCTCATAACCGGGCGCATAAAAATTTCGCCAATGATAACGGCCTTTCAGATACAACTCGTGCGCTTCAGTGCTTTTTGTCGGGCGTCCCGTGATCGCGCGTCGCTCCGCGCCCGTCAATGTCGCCTGCAAGGCTTCCGCGATTTTCCCAGCAATATCGCTCTCCACCTCAAAAATATCATCAAGCTGCCGATCGTAGCGCTCAGCCCACAGATGCGCGTCTTTCTCAGCGTCAATCAATTGCACGTGCACGCGTACTTTGTCGCCGGCCTTGCGCACGCTGCCTTCCAGAATCGCGGCCACGCCTAGCTGCTTCGCGATGTCGGGAATCTGTTCGGCCGTATTTTTGAATCGCTGCGTCGAGGTGCGCGAGATCACTTTCAAGTCGCGGATGCGCGAAAGCCGCGTCAGGATTTCCTCCTGGATGCCGTCGGCGAAATAAACATTGGCCTTGTCCTCGCTCAGATTTTCGAACGGCAGCACGGCGATTGATTTCTGCGGCGCTGTTGGCGTGACGATCTCGATCTTGGATTCAGTTGTTCGAAATTTTTTCGGCGGCTCGGGATTGCCGATTTCATCGGAGTAAAGATTGAAAAGCGCGAGGGAGATGCCGTGTTTCACTTCGCACGTGCCGAGATCGTGCAAGAGCGGTCGCCATTGTGCGTAGTTTTCGAGATCATCGGCTACGCGTTTCGACACGAGAATGTGACCGGCGTCGCCACAATCCATCACCCGTTGCGCGATGTTGATGCCAGCGCCGGCGATGTTCCCCTGCTCGCTCAAGTCCGTCACTCCTTTTACCGGCCCGCTGTGAATGCCCATGCGCACGCGCAGCTCGGGATGCTTCTTCAATTCGCGCGCAATTTCCATCGCGCACTTCACCGGCGCTTCCGGGCTCGTGCCGAAAACCAGCGCGCCCCCATCGCCCGTCGGCAGGCGCATCAATTTCCCTTCGCGTTGCGCCATACGAAATGTTTCCGTCGCGCGCGCGACCTCGCGCAATTTCTCCAAATACTCGAGTTGCTCGTGAATGAGCAGTTTGGAATAACCGACGATGTCGATGAACAGAACATGCCCGATTTCGAACTTCACATCGGCTTCGGACGACATGCGATTTCTTTACCACGATCTTCAGAATCTGACGAGACGCGAGGTCGGAGAATCAACGAAATGAGAAATCATAGTTCAGGCGATTTCTCGACACGACTGGACGCAAAGGTAGCTTTCGCATATGAGCCTGCTGTCGAAGTTCGTGAGTCTGCATCCGTATTTCAAAGTGCATCCCGGGAAACTGGATGCGATCAAGGCGATGTTGCCGCAGTTCACAGCAAGGACCGCGACGGAGAAGGCGATGCTTTTGTACGAATTCAGCTGGAACGGCGATGAGCTTTTCTGCCGCGAAGGTTACACTGACGCCGAAGGCGTTCTCGCACATCTGGACAACGTTGGCGAGCTGCTCGCGGAACTGCTCACCATGGGCGATCTCACACGAATCGAAGTACATGGCCCGGCAACGGAGCTGGAGAAGTTGAAAAAACCTCTCGCACACCTCCATCCAGCGTGGTTCGCGATCGCGTAAAGCTTCGTCACGCGATTGGTTATTAGCTCGTCATTATTGGTTAATCGAAGGAGAAGAGAGCAGGGACTACAGGACAATGAAAACTAATCACGAAGGTTCGCGATTATTTAACTCCTCGACCGCCGCATGCTGATCGTTAATCGAAAGCTTCGAGTAACCGACGATGTCGATCAAGAGTACGTGTGCGATTTCGAGTGCGATCTCCTGTTTTATTTCAGTCGCCATTTCTTTGCACGGACACTGCGCAAACTGTGCCTTACATCAAGCAACGAGCGGAAAGCAGGATGTCAGCGGTCGCAATCGACTGAATTAGCAGTGCCCCCGTCACAGCGGGCAGGCTGCGGTGCCGCTCCATCGACCTCTATTATTATCACTCTAACTCGTTGCCGTCGCCTCCGCGTTAAATATCAAACTACAGCAGGTCATGCCTGCCTCGGCTTTTTGCAATTCGGAGACGTCGACGGTGCGGATATCGAAACCTCGCTGCTCCAGCAAGGTGCGAGTATTGGGAAATGACGCCGGGATAATGACGCTGTCCTTGAGCAAGAGCGCGTTCGCGGCAGCTGGCTCTTCCTCAGGAACGTCAAGTAATTCAAACCCGCTAAGCCGCTCTGATTCGATCCAGGATCGGTTAACAAGTATCGTGTTGTCGCCAATATACGAACATGCACTTTTCAGATGCAGGCAGCCGCTGACTGTGATCGGCTGCACCTCGTAGCGGTAGGGGCGAAGGATTTCGGCCAGCTGAGCGGCGCCTGCCATGTTAGTGCGCCGCGATAAACCGACGAATACGGAACGGCCAATGCGCAACACATCGCCTCCATCCAGGGTTGCAGGCTCGCAGAGAAACCTGACCGGCCGGTACCGGGACAGCGTATCGAGCAAACTGGCGGCTTCTCCCCGCCTGCTCGGCGCTCCCATAATCGGGATGACGGCAACCTCATCGATGACGATGGCTGCATCTTCGACAAAGACAGCATCCGGAAATTCTAGTTCGGCTGGAAGAACGATAACGTGAAGGCCCAATTGGCTCAGGCAATCCTGATAAGTCTTATGCTGCGCAACGGCCTTGGCGACGTCGATCGACCCTCGCAGGAAAAATGACAGTTCGCAGTCATTAATGCTGAGGCTGACTTCGCGAGTGATCGCCGTGAGCGGGTGAAGGGAGGGCGCGGAGCTCAGTATTACTTTGCCGGAAGAACGGCGAGGATTTGGTCGAAGCGCGGATCGCTGCGAAGAGGATCGAGAATCGGAGTCACTCTGGATTCAAGGGCAAACCAGTTGGGTTCTTCGACTGTTTTTGCCAACCAGACAAGGGCCTGCTCCTTATCACCCAATCGGAGGTAGGCCGTTAGATAATTCCAAGCGGGAACATATTCACCACGCGCGCTCCTTTCGTTGAGGTGCTGCAATTGTCTTTGCGCGAGGGCGCGAACGGCGGCGTCGAATCCGGAAGCGGCAAAAGCTTGTTCGAGGAATTGCGCCTGCTCCGGTTGGCCACCCAAGGTTAAACTCGCGCACCATTGCGTAATGGCTTCGTGCAGCATTCCTTTGCGTTCACAGGCATCACCAAAATGTTCGTGCGCGACAGCATTCGTCGGTTGGAGTTCCAATGTGGTGGTAAAATAGGCAATCGCGCCATCGTAATCGCGCAGAAAAAAGAGGATCCTCCCGGCAAATAGATGCAACCCGGGAAAGAAGGGATCGAGCTGTTTCGCCAGTGCGATTTGGGCGAGCCCCTCTTCGCTGCGTCCGAACAGAACGAGACAGAGACCATAATGATGGCGGATTTCGCCAGAACTCGGATTCAGTTCTGCCCCGCGAAGGAAGGCGCGCTCGGCGGCCGGCCAATTCCTTTTATAATATAGCTCGACACCGGCGAGGAGATGATACGCGTCGGCCAGCGTGTCATCCAATTCGAGCGCTTTCTGAAGGGCCGTCTCGGCAGCCGGCCAGTGCGCAGGCGGTAAAATGGCGTTGGCCGCGCCAAAGGCGTGATAGCTACCGAGACCAGCGTAAGCGGGCGCAAAGCTGGGATCGAGCTCGATGGCGCGCTGAAAATATTTGCGGACCTGTTCGTAGCCAGGCGCGAAAGAATTACGCCACTGATGTCGCGCCTTCAGATAGAGCTGATACGCCTCGGTGTTTTTGGTGGGTTGTGATGAAATCGCGCGACGTTCGGCGCCGGTGAGTTTTGCGTGAAGTGCGTCAGCGATTTTCGCGGCAATGTCGCTTTCAACGGCAAAAATGTCGATCAACTTGCGGTCGTATCTTTCCGCCCAAAGATGCGAGTCGTTCTCGGCGTCGATCAGCTGAACGTGAACGCGGACTTGGTCGGCAGCTTTTCGCACGCTGCCCTCCAGAATTGTCGCTACGCCAAGTTGCTTTGCGATATCAGGAATACTTTCCAATGAATTCTTGAAACGTTGCGTCGATGTGCGCGAGATAACCTTGAGATCCCCGATCCTCGAGAGTCTGGTCAGAATTTCCTCCTGGATGCCGTCGGCGAAATAAGCGTTCGCTTTATCCTCGCTCAGGTTTTCAAACGGCAGGAGCGCAATCGATTTGCGCAGAATCGGCACGCTCGGTTTTTTCTCGGCAGCTTCCTCGGCTTTGAATTTTTTTGGCGTCTCCGGATTGCCAAATTCATCCGAGTAGAGGTTAACGACGCCGAGCGTTGCACCATGTTTTACTTCGCAGATCCCCAAATCGTGCAGGAGCGGCCGCCACCGCCCGTATTGTTCAAGATCGTCGGCGACGCGCTTGGACAGCAGAATATGGCCGGCATCGCCGCAATCCATCACGCGTTGGGCCATGTTAATGCCCGCTCCGGCGATGTTAGCTTGTTCGTTTAAGTCTGTGACCTCTTTGACCGGCCCGCTGTGGACTCCCATCCGGACACGGAGGTTAGGATAATTCTTTAGCGCCTTGCTGATTTCCAGCGCACACGCGACCGGCGTTTCCGGACTATCGCTAAAAACGAGTGCACCCCCGTCGCCGGTCGGCAGACGCAGCAATTTGCCTTCTGCTTGTGCAGCGCGGAACTGCTCCGTTGCGCGCGCGATTTCCCGCAACTTTTGCAACTGCTCGGTCTGCTCGTGAATGAGCAGCTTGGAATAACCGACGATGTCGATGAAGAGAACGTGCCCGATTTCGAACTTCACATCGGCTTCGGAGGGCATGCCATTTTCCTACCACGATCTTCGGAATCTGACGAGATCGGAGGTCAGAGGTCAGAAGTCAGAGATCGGAGACCAGCGGTCACGGCGCGAGGTTGAGGCGCGAGAGACCCGTAGCTTGCAATTCCCGGTCGAGCGCAGGCACTTCCTGCGCGATGATTTCTTTCCAGCGTTCCGTGAGCACGGTGGCCTGGGACCGGACATCGTTTACCGCTGCTTTGACGCGATCGGTGGGCCCGGCGTCGACTCCTTGAATTTGTGCGAATAGATCTTTGGCCGAATCCAGAGCGTGCAGAGAAGGAGTCGCATCCGGTCGGGCGTTTGGAGGTCCCAGTTCCTTCAACTTGCTATTCAGCGCATTCAATTTTTCCTCGACGTTTTTAGGGAGCGACTGATCCCTTAATTTCGTCAACTGCTCGACTAACGAGTCAAAGATTTTTCCGATCGGCTCGATACCGGCCCGCACGTCACAGAGTTGCTGCGACAAAGTCAGCTGCTGCTCCAGTGCAGCCTGCGACATTTTCACCCGCGGATCCATTTTGACAGTCAACGGTTGCAAGTAGCTCTTGCCGCCAGCGGTCAGGACCACGGTATATTTTCCGGGCACAACCCACGGCGAAGTCGGCGAAGGGGGTGTGGCGCGATAAACCGCAGACATTGGATACTCCGGTTCAATGCCAGGGAGTGGCGTGTAATGCATGTCCCAAAGAAATCGATGCAAGCCGCGCTGGGTTGAAAGCAACTGTGGCGGACGGATCCAGTAACCGGGGATTTTCAGCTTCTTGGGATCCGCGAGCACTGGTAGATCGGCGCTGGAATAACGCCGGACTAGATTTCCTTTGTTATCTTTAATCTCAAGCGTCACCGGCGACTCTTCTGTCAGGAAATAATCGATCATCGCGCCGTCCGGGGGATTCTCGCCGGCAGGTTCATCGGGCGGAAGCGGCGTGTCCGTGTTCAGACTCCAGCGAATGTGAAGCGCCGTCTGTGGTTTGAAAAGAACGGTGTTGCGCTGGTCCTTCGTGAGCTGGCGAAGCGGCGTGATATTATCCAGGATCCAAAAGCCCCGTCCGTGGGTGGCGACGGCAAGATCGTCCTCCTTAATAACAAGATCACGAATGGATGTGGCCGGCATGTTGAGTCGCAGCGGCTCCCAGTTATCGCCGCCATCTAACGATACGTAGACGCTGCGTTCCGTTCCAGCGAACAGCAATCCCTTTCGCTGGGTATCTTCCCGGACAACGTTCACCGTCTGACCCTCAGAAATTCCATGCACGATTTCCGCCCATGTTTTGCCGCCATCATGGGTCCGATAAATATGGGGGCGGATATCATCGAGCCGGAGCGTGTTAACCGCTGCGTAAGCGGCGTTGGGGTCGAAGTGACTCGCATCGATGATCGAAATTTTCTGCCACGCCGAAATCGCAGGCGGCGTAACATCATTCCAGGTCTTTCCCCCATTTGTCGTTAGGTGAATCAAGCCGTCATCTGTTCCGCACCAAATGCGATTCACATCCAGGGGCGAGGGCGCGACGGTATAGATCACACCGCGTTGCTTCGCCACAGCCGATGGATCGGCGCGATATTTTCCGATACTGGCCGGCAGCTCGTAGGTCTTGCGCGTCAGGTCAGGGCTGATCTGTTGCCAATTGCGTCCACCATTTCGTGTCTGCCAAAGGGTGTTCCCGGAAAAGAAAAGCAGATGCGGATCGACCGGAGAAAAGACCACCGGCTGGGTGCGCAGCATTCGAAAATCGGGAGAACGCAATGGCACTGGAAGAATCCCCTGCGCCTGATCAGTGCGTCGATCGTAGCGCGTTAGCTTGCCGCCATAGATCACATCGGGATCGAGCGGATCGGCGACGACATAGCCATATTCCTCCGCCGCGACCGGGTGCCAATCACGAAAGGTGATGGCGCCATCATTGCCGCGGCTGGCGATTCCGACCGAACCGCTTTCTTGTTGACCGCTGTATAATCGATAGGGCAAGGCGTTGTCCGCGCTGACATGGTAAAGTTGTGCGGTGGGCTGGTTATACCATGAGCTCCAGCTTTGGCCGCCATTGACCGTGATAATCGCCCCCTGATCGCTCCCAAGTAGAATGATGTTCGAATTATCCTGGTTGATCCAAATGTTTTGGTAATCGTCGCCACCCGGCGCGCCGCGCCAGCCGTCCCAGGTTTTGCCGCCGTCTATCGACTTCCAACAAACAACGCTGGCTGAATAAACAATGGAGGGATTCGTTGGATCGAACCGGACGACCGGGAGCTCGCCACCACCGATACCGGCCGATGGCCGCAAATCATCCGTGGTCTTAAACCAGGATTCGCCCCCGTCTTCCGATCGAAAAATATTTGATGCGACCAACGTCTTGACAGTGGCGAGCAATGTCTTCGGCGAACCCGGCGCGACTGCGAGGTTGGCTTGGACAATTTTCTCGGGAAGACCCTGCCGCATTTGGTTCCAGGTTTTGCCGCCGTCGGTTGATTTGAAGATGCCGCCATTAGTGCCGTTCCAGGTGCTATTTTCCCAAGGGCCTTCTCGTGATTCCCAAAGGGTCGCATACGCGACATTCGAATCGCTCGGATCGATCTGGACGTCACCACCTCCAGTATTCTCGTCACGGTAAAGAACCTTCTCGAATGTTTTACCGCCATCGAGCGAGCGGAAAATTCCGCGCTCTTCATTGGGACCGTAAGGATGACCGGCTACCGCAACAAGGAATCGATCGGGATTTCGCGGATCGACCGCGAGCTGCGCCACCTGTTGTCCATCGCGCAATCCCAAATGCGTCCAGGTTTTTCCCGCGTCAGTCGATTTGTAAATGCCATCACCGATCGATAGGTCCGGCCGATGTAGACCTTCGCCGCTGCCGACATAAACGATCTCCGGATTAGAAATCGACACTGCGATAGCGCCGACCGAACCGGTCGGCTGATCGTCAAAAATAGGCTGCCAGGTTCGTCCATAGTCTGTCGTTTTGAAGACGCCGCCATTCACCTGCGCCATGTAAAAAACATTTGGCTGAGAGGGAACGCCGGCGATTGCACGAGTCCGACCGCCGCGGAACGGTCCGACGTTGCGCCATCGCAGCGCGTCATCAAAACCCGCGTCGGCGGAGAGCGGGCAAGGTGCAATGGTGGCGAGCAATATCGTCAGACCAGAAACAAAAAATCGTAGAGCTGGCATATGGGAGCCGAATCCTCTGCCGAGCCGTGTTGGAGCGCAAGAAGACGGGCGACTTTGACTTCCTTCGCCCATCCGTGCTAGGCGTGCGAGCGAAGTCGCTCCTCCCAGGGAGGAATCACTGCGGTTGACTTCTCCGTCATTTACGGGAATATCGCGGCGCTTTTGCTATGTCCGATGCCGACCTACGTTCCCGGATCAAAGACATGATGGTGAAGAACCTGATGCTCCAAATTACGGCCGATCAGATCCCGGATGATGCGCCACTATTTGGGCCCAACGGGATCGGTCTTGATTCGATCGATGCGCTCGAGCTCGCCGTGGGCTTGGAAAAAAACTTCGGCGCAAGCGTGCCTAATTCTGAAATTGCAACCAAAGTGCTCCGCAGCGTGAACACGATCCACGATTATATTCTCGAAAAACGCGGCGAATCGGCGCAGTCTCAGACATCCTCGTGAAATTTCTTTTTCTGGAAAGCAGCCGGAGCTGGGGCGGACAAGAATACCGGACCTGTCTCGAAGTGAACTGGCTGAATGCTCATGGCTACGAGGCCTGGTTCGGTTGTCATCCCGAGGGTGAAGTTTTCGCGAAGGCGCGCGAAATCGGCACCCGCCTTGTCCCTTTTGCATTGACTAAACGGATCGACCCGCTGGTTTCATTTCGCCTCTGGCGCTTTTGCCGGAAGCATCGGATCGACCTGATAAAAAGTTTCAGCTCGAAAGATCATTGGCTTGCTCTGCCGCTGTATTGGTCGGGTATTCCCCTCACCCGGGCGCGTTGCATTACCGATGCGATCGGAGGCGCGAACCGCGCATTCGTTTATCGTTACGGGTGCTCCCGCATTATCGCTGATGCACCGGTGATCAAGCGGCAACTCGTCGCTGATAACGGAATTGCTCCGGAAAAAGTCGAAGTAATCGGCTCGGCGGTTGATCTCTCGCGTTTCCATCCAAATCGGGACAAGACAAAGTTCCGCACTGAGCTCGGGATCCCGGCGAATGTGCCGCTGATCGTCAATGTGGGAATGATTCGCCCGGACAAAGGGCAACTGATTTTGGTGGAAGCGGCGCGACTGGTATTGCAGCAAATGCCTGACGCACGTTTCATCTTTGTCGGCGAGGGAACGGGATCCCGTAAACTTGGCATTCGGGTGCATGAAGCGATCGAGCGTTATGGGCTCCAACATCGTATTCTGATGCTCGGGTATCGCTGGGACATTCCCGACATTTTAGCGGCCTGTGATCTGGTGGTAATTGCATCGCTGCGCACCGAAGCTTCGCCGATTGTGTTGCGCGAAGCGCTGGCCAGCGGCCACCCGGTCGTGGCGACCCGCGTAGGCGACGTGGACGAAGTCATCCGTCATGGCGAGCATGGCTTAATCGTATCGCCCGGGGCGCAGGAAGAGATGGCGGCAGCGATTCTGGAACTGCTGCGAAATCGAGAGCTGGCCGCTAACTGCGCGCGCAACGGTTTGCAACTCGCACGCGAACAGTTCTGTTTCGATCGCATGATGCATCACAAGCTCCAGGTCGATACCGAAGTAGTAGCGCTGCATCGGGGTCAGTCTGCCGTGCCAGCGCCAGAGCCGCTGGCGCGCGATTACATCAGGAATTAGCCAGGCGCCTGGAGGAAAATGCGCTGTCGTGTCCCAAATTTTACGGACGCGACAGAGCGCTTCCCTCCAACGATCGCGTACATTCGGCGCGATTGATCGCATCGATTAATTGCCGGAAACGCCCGAAGCTGCGGCGATGCGGATTAAGAACGAGCCGCGGCAAAGTGCGAATCTCGGGCTCGTTTTTTTCCTGAGGTAACGCCTTGCTTTGTACAATCGAGCCGCGCCGCAAAACATCTGCAAATTTGTCGTTTAACGTGGCGACAGCCGAGGCGGTGAGCGAGTGCCCGATCCGGATAACAAGCTTCTCCCCTACCCACCGCGCCGAATGATAAATGCGATAAAAGCCGGTGATCTCTTTCACTGCCGCTTTCACGTCATGGATGATTTTGAAAAAGTAAAAATCGTCCTCCGAGATGAAACCGATCTTATAAAGATGCTGGGTCAGAAATTTCATCCACGTCTCCCAATAATCGCCGCCCGGTTTGTCGAGTAACACCACCGGGATGATCCGGGCCTTGCCGGTCTGCATCAGAGTAAGAACTTCGAATGATTCGTCGAGCGTGCCGAAACCACCGGGAAAAAGCGCGGCTGCATGAGTTTCCTTAACGAAATTAAGTTTGCGGGTAAAAAAGTAATTGAAGTTGATGAGCTTCTTGTCGCCATCAATGGTTTCGTTGGCGCGCTGCTCGAACGGCAACCGAATGTTTAGGCCGAAGCTCATGTCGCGCCCCGCGCCCCGTTGAACTGCACCCATGATTCCGTCGCCGCCACCGGTAATGATCATGAAACCGTGCGCGACCATTTGGCGTCCGAATTCCTCCGCCACTTTGGCTTCTGGCGAATCCTGCGCGGCGCGCGCGGAACCAAAGATGCCAACTTTTCGGAACGCCTGATAACCGGCGAAGATTTTCGCGGCGTAACGCATTTCTTTCATCGAGCGCGAAATCAGTTTGAGATCGGCGACGCTCATTTTGTCGCGCGCCATTCTCAACGCGGCTACGATCATCTCCTCGATCAGCTCCGGCGAATACTCGGCCCCGAAGTCGCTCACCAGCTTGTGCACGCGCGCATCCCATTCGCCTCCGAGAGTCAATTGTTTTCGAGTGGGCTGGCTGCTGATGGTGCCGGCAGTGAAATCTTCCACGCGAAATTCGTAGCGTGAGTTGTGCCGGGCGCACGGGAAATTTGTTACCGGTCTTTCCGCTCGCTCCGCCATTGTAGGGCAAGCGCTCCCGCTTGCCGGTTTAGAAAGCGGCAGGCAGGAATGCCTGCCCTACAAGTCTCGGTCATCCTGAACGGAGCGAAGCGAAGTTAAGGACCCCCGTGAAGTTATCTTAAAGTTTCAAGGGCGGCGGTTTCCAGACCGCCGTTTGTCTAAATCGGCAGCTGGGAAGCCGCCGCTCCTTGGTCCTCAAACGGCGATCAAATCGGCCAGGATTTCGCGAATATGACGAATGGGCACCGAATAATGACCAGCCCTTTCGATGACGCGCAAATGGCATTTCGGGATTTTCTTCGCCATTTCTCGCGCCACTCCGACGGAAAAGCTCCGATCGGAATCACCGTGCCACATGCGAACCGGCACTCGCAATTCATTGAGGGAAAATCCCCACGGTTGCGCAAACAATTGCGCATCCGCCAATACGCCTTCGGCAGACGCCTTCCAAGCGCGGCGCTGACTTTCGAAACAAGCTTCAAAGGCCAGTTCGTCGCGCAGCGAATCAGCATCGCATGGTTGAAGGAGCTTTAAGAGCCAGGGGCGGCTGCGCCGTGGAGGGCGCAGCGAAAGAAACGGCCGGGCCAGACGAAATCCGAAGCGACAGAGAGGAGCTGGGAATCTTTGGTCGGCAAACATCAGCCATCGATAGAGCGCCAATAGTCCGCTGTGATCTCTCAGCTCGTTGATATTGGGCGCGCCACTCACCACCGCAATGACGCGCACGCGCTCCGGCATCGCCCAGGCCAAGGCGTAGGCGTAGGGCGCGCCGCCTGAGATACCGAGCACGCGAAATTTCTCCAGTTTCAAAAAATCCGCCAGCTCAGAAGCAAGCGGCGGCCAATCGAGCAATTTGCGCTGGGCCACAAAACTCGAATCAGCAATTCCCGGCCGGTCTGGCGAAATGAGTCGCACCCCCAACTCGCGCGCGGCATCATGGGTAAATTGCGCCATCAGGCGCGAGCTCGGCCAGCCGTGACAAAACATGACCGGCTCTCCATTTGTATCGCCGTATTCGCTGAACGCGACCTGTTCGCCGTTCTCGCGAATAAAAATTTCGTCACGCAGCGGAATCATTGGCACATTATCCTGACCGGCCTATTTTCCTGCATGCGAATTGATTCCTCGACAAATCCCCTCGTGCGCACAATCGTTTGCTAGAATCCGATTCATTTATGTATATGAATGAAAACTCACAACCGGGCTTCGGAAAAATTTCCGTGCACGGCGATGGCGTCGGCGCGCCTTCCCCTGAAATGATCGAGCGGCGTGCGCGCGAAATCGCGTTGATCGATGAACGTGATCCCAATGATTTCACCGATGCCGATTGGGAACAGGCTCGCCGGGAGTTGATGGGCATTCCGCAGGCCGGCGCGCCGGAGGAAGTCGGAGGCGGAGTCGAAGTTTCCGAGGACGAGCATGAGATTGTTCCCGAATCACCCGGACATCGCGCTCCGCGCCCGGGCTTTGATGAGGACGATGAGACGCTCGGGCAATCATTGGTCACCGACGGTTTGGAAGAGGCTGCGCATGATCAAATGCTGGAGGCGCGTCGGGAAGAACACGAGGCCGAAGAGACCTGAGACATGCCGGAGATCGGGGAGAAGCCCGCTTCAGCGCGGGCAATATCAGGCGCAGAGTCACTGTGCGCGCGTTTTCGGGACGTGCGCGATTTTTCGAAACTACTGACGCGCGATCTTGAAGCGGAGGACTGCGTCGTGCAATCGATGCCCGACGTCAGCCCGACGAAATGGCATCTTGCGCATACGACTTGGTTTTTTGAGACATTCGTGCTCAAAAAATTTGTCGCCGGATATGTGTCGGCGATCCCGGAATATGCATTTCTGTTTAATTCCTATTACAACGCCGCCGGCACCATGCATCGGCGCGACCTGCGCGGTTTAATCTCGCGGCCAACGGTGGCGGAATCATTCCGCTACCGCGAAGGCGTTGATCGGCAGATTGAAGATCTTGTCGCTTCCGCTTCGGAGGAATTGCTGGACGAAGTTGAACCGATCATCACGCTCGGCATTCATCACGAACAGCAACATCAGGAATTGCTCGCTACTGATATCAAGCATGTCTTCGCGCAAAATCCGTTGCATCCGATTTTTCGAAAACGCGCCGAGGAAAAGGCTGAACCGCTTCCCCCGATGACATTTGTCGATTTCGAGGAAACGATTGCAACCATCGGCCATGACGGTCGCGATTTTTCCTACGACAATGAAGAACCACGGCATCGCGCCCTCGTTCCGAGTTTTTCCCTCGGCTCGCGCCCGGTTACTTGCGGCGAATATCAGCGCTTCATCGAAGCCGATGGATATCAGCGACCGGAATTCTGGTTGTCGCTTGGTTGGATGACGGTAAACGAGCAACGTTGGGAAGCACCGCTCTATTGGGAGAAACGAGATGGCGCGTGGTGGCATTTCACTCTTTCCGGTTTTCGCCCGGTCGACGAAAACGAGCCGGTTACACACGTGAGCTATTTCGAGGCCGATGCGTTCGCGAATTTTTCCGGCGCGCGGTTACCGACAGAATTCGAATGGGAACGCGCTGCGCAAGGTGAGACGATCGAGGGCAACTTTGTCGAATCGGAGCGTTTTCATCCCGCGCCAGCCACGGAACAGGCGGGGCTGAGGCAAATGTTTGGCGACATCTGGGAATGGACGCGCAGCTCTTACTCGCCGTATCCGGGCTACCGCGCCGCGCCCGGTGCGCTCGGAGAGTACAACGGCAAATTTATGTGCAATCAATACGTCTTGCGCGGCGGCTCCTGCGCAACTTCGCAATTACATATCCGCGCCACCTACCGGAATTTTTTCCAACCCGAAAAACGCTGGCAATTCACAGGGATTCGGCTGGCACGCGACGCGGCATGAACGGACAAGCCGGCCAAATCGCCGTGCTCGATTTCGAGCCGGCCAATGAAGAGTTTTGCGAGCAGGTCATCGCCGGGTTGTCGCAACATCCGCGTACCTTGCCGTGCAAATTTTTTTACGACGAGACTGGCTCGGCTCTTTTTTCGAAAATTTGCGAGCTTCCCGAGTATTACATCACGTGCACAGAAATGCGGATTTTGCGCGAGAGCGGCAGCGAAATAGCCAATGCGCTCGGCCGCGGGATCGAATTGATCGGACTTGGCACGGGGGCAGGAACGAAAACGCGAATCCTTTTGGATAATCTGGAAGCCCCGGTCGCCTATATGCCAGTAGATATCTCGCGCGAACAACTCACCCAATCGACGATCGTTTTTCGCAAAAAATTTCCCGCGCTCGAAGTTCTTCCTGTCTGCGCCGACTACCTTCAGCCTTTCGATTTGCCTCCGCGCAGCGGTGTTGCAAATCGCACCGTTGTTTACTTTCCCGGCTCGACCATCGGAAACCTCGAACCGGAAGATGCGACTCAATTTCTGAAAAAAATCGCGGTCATCGCCGGACGAGGTGGCGCTTTACTCATGGGAGTCGATCTGAAAAAATCGAAATCGATTCTCGAGCGCGCCTACAACGACAGTGCGGGAATGACCGCGCAGTTCAATTTGAACTTGCTCGCGCGCGCCAATCGCGAGCTCGGTTCCGATTTTGATCTCCGGGGCTGGCGTCATCGCGCCATTTACAATGAGAAAGCCGGGCGCATCGAGATGCATCTCATCAGTCTTCGGCCGCAAACCGTGAACATCGCAGACGCTGCTTTCAGCTTTGCGCCCGGCGAACACATCATCACTGAATTCTCCTACAAATATTCGCCTTCAGAAATGATCGCGCTGGCTGGCGCCGTTGGTCTGCGTTTTGAAAAAATTTGGACCGATGAACAAAAGCTATTCGGCCTCTTTCTCTTCGTGTTGTAGCTATCGATTTTCGTGAACGCTCTCGTTCACTTTCGCGACGTCACCAAACGCTTCGGAGACGATTTCGCCATTCGCGACGCCAATCTCGAAATCGAGCGCGGCAAGATTACCGCCCTGATCGGCCCAAGCGGCTGCGGCAAGTCCACCATCCTTCGCCTGATCGTCGGGCTCGTCACTGCTGACACCGGTGAAATCCAATTTGATGGCGAGAAGATCGCAGCCGAAACGATCATGAAAATTCGCCGCCGCCTCGGTTATGTTATCCAGGATGGTGGCCTCTTCCCGCACCTTACCGCCCGGCACAATCTCACGCTCCAACCGCGCTTGTTTCGGAAAAGACGCGATGAGATCGAGAAACGCATCATGGAGCTCTGCGAACTCACGAAATTTCCCGGCAGCGGGCTCGACCGTTATCCGCTCGAGCTCTCTGGTGGGCAACGCCAGCGCGTGAGTTTAATGCGCGCTCTGATGTTGTCGCCGGAGTTGCTTTTGCTCGACGAGCCATTCGCCGCGCTCGATCCCCTTGTTCGGATGAATCTACAACGCGATCTCAAGGAGATTTGCGCACGACTTCAGCAAACGGTTTTGCTCGTCACACACGACCTGGCTGAAGCCGCCTTTCTCGGCAACGAGATCGCTCTCATGAGCGAAGGCCAGATCATCCAGCGCGGATCGATCGCAGATCTCCGCGCGAAACCGGCAAACGAATTCGTTCGCGAATTCGTCAGCGCACAACGGGGACTGGTTCAGTTATGAATGCGGGCAAAGCATCATGGAGTCGCGATCTCTCTCCGGGCCATCGCCGCTTCTTGCTAGCAGTCGCGTCGCTCCTCCTCCCTGCAACCCTCGTATCCGCTGATCAGGTCATTATCGGCTCCAAAAAATTCACCGAATCGTACGTGCTGGCCGAGATCGCGAAACGCTCGCTGGAAAACGCCGGCGTCAAGGTGGAGCACCGCCAGGGAGTGGGCGGCACTATAATTCTCTGGGAAGCATTGCGCGGCGGTGGCATTGACGTTTATCCCGAATACACCGGCACGATTGCGGAAGAAATGTTGAAGGAACCGGGAGCGTCGATTGCGCAAATTCGCAACGCCTTGTCAGCGCAGGGAATCGCGATGACTGACGATCTCGGTTTCAACAACACCTATGCGCTCGTAATGCGGCGCGATCGAAGCGAACAGCTCGGCCTTAAAACCATTAGTGATTTACGCGCACATCGTGAGCTGAAGTTTGGCCTGACCCATGAATTTCTTGAGCGTCGCGATGGCTGGCGACCGTTGAGCGAGCGTTACCAGGTAGCGCCCTCTGAAGTACTCGGGATCGATCATGCTCTCGGTTACAGCGCGCTGGTGAAAGGCGAGATCGATGTCAAAGACGCTTACTCAACCGATGCGAAAATCGGCGATTACGGACTCGTTACTCTGATTGATGACCTGCATTTCTTTCCGCAATACAAAGCCGTATTCCTCTATCGCAAAACGTTGTCGTCACAAGCCGCTCATGCCTTGAATGAGCTTTCCAATTCTATTAATGAAGCCCGAATGATTCGCCTCAATTCCGAAGCCGAACGGACTAAGAATTATGCTGTGGCCGCGCAACAATTCTTTGGAACCACATACGGTGCGATCACGACTCCATTCGTGTCGGAAACTTTCCGCAACAAACTCCTGCGCTGGGTAACCCGACACCTCGAGCTCGCCGGCATCTCGCTGGTTCTTGCCATAATCGTCGGATTACCGCTCGGAATTGTCGCCAGCCGCGGCGGCGCAGTCGGGCACGCCATTCTCGGGGCTACCGGAGTAATTCAAACGATTCCATCGCTGGCTTTGCTGGCGCTTCTGGTGCCGTTGCCGTTTTTCGGAATTAGCGCACGCACCGCCATCGTCGCCCTTTTTCTTTACGGCTTGCTGCCGATTGTGCGGAACACTGCCACCGGATTGCAGGATATCCCGCGACCATTGCGCGAATCTGCCATCGCGCTCGGCCTGACCGCTGGTCAGCGATTGCGGAAAATTTTTCTGCCGCTGGCGTCGCGGTCGACTCTCGCCGGCATTAAAACGAGTGCGGTCATCAACATCGGGACAGCCACGCTGGCAGCGTTGATCGGCGCGGGCGGATTAGGCGAACCGATTATCAGTGGACTGAATTTAAACGATCATGTCACGATTCTGGAAGGCGCAATTCCAGCGGCGCTGCTGGCGTTGCTGGTGCAATTCTTTTTCGATTTGCTCGATCGCGTTTTGATTCCACGAGGACTGCGTTTGTAGCTGGCGGGTGCGACTCAAATTGGCCGTTATCCCGAGCGCAAGCGAGGGACCTCGCCTACGCTGCGTTGGTCACGCAAGCTACCAAGTGAAATCACTCACGCATGTGAGGTCCCTCGTCGTCTACGCGACTCGGGATGACAGGTCGCTGATGCGCGTTTATTGAATTCACATGGCCATTGCATCGATTAACCCGGCAACCGGCGAATTAAGCAAACATTTCGACGCGCATACCGACGCTGAAATTGAGAGCGCGTTGGACCGCGCCGTTTCCGCCTTCGAAAAACATCGACGCAGTTCGTTTGCTGAGCGCGCTGCCAAACTGCAATACGCTGCCGAGATACTAGAAGAATATCGCGAGCAGTTTGCGCGGATTATTACCGCCGAGATGGGAAAACTTTTGCACGCATCAGTCGACGAAATTGAGAAATGCGCGCGCGGGTGCCGTTTCTACGCGGAACACGGCGAGAAATTTTTGAGCGAACAGATCGTATCGTCTGATGCCGGGCGAAGCTATGTCCGCTATGAGCCACTGGGAGCCGTCCTCGCAATTATGCCGTGGAATTTTCCGTTTTGGCAGGTCTTTCGGTTTGCGGCGCCGGCCTTGATGGCAGGGAATGTTGGCGTGCTCAAACATGCCTCCAATGTTCCGCAGTGCGCGCTCGCCATTGAAAAGATTTTTCGCGACGCCGGTTTGGGTCCCGGCGTGTTCCAAACATTCTTGATCGAAAATGAAACGGTCGAAAAAGTCATTCGCGACCCAAGAGTGAAAGCGGTCACACTTACCGGCAGCGAACGTGCTGGCAGCGCCGTCGCGAGCACGGCTGGTCGCGAGATAAAAAAGAGTGTGCTCGAGCTCGGAGGGAGCGATCCGTTCATTGTCATGCCGAGCGCCGACTTGGACGATGCGATCTCGACCGGAGTGAAATCGCGCATGGTGAACTCGGGTCAATCCTGTATCGCGGCGAAACGTTTCATTATCGCCGACGCGATCTACGAAAAATACGTCCCGCAGTTCGTGGAGAAGATGCAACAGATGAAACTCGGAGATCCGGTGGATGAAACTACTGAAGTCGCGCCGCTCTCGTCAGAAAATATCCTTCGCGGGGTGGACGAGCAGGTGCAGAAATCGGTTGCGGCTGGAGCAAAAATCTTATGCGGCGGAAAACGTGCTGACCGTGTGGGCTATTTTTACGAGCCAACGGTGCTGGCGGAAATTCCCAAGAGCACGCCTGCTTATCGCGAGGAAGTTTTCGGCCCAGTCGCGCTGTTCTTTCGCGCGCACGATCGCGAGGAAGCGGTCGCGATTGCAAACGATTCCACATTTGGGCTCGGCGCCAGCGTTTGGACAAACGAGCCGGCCGAGCAGGAATTCTTTTCGCACGAACTGGAAAGCGGAATGGTGTTCGTAAATGCGATGGTCGCGTCCGATCCGCGTGTGCCGTTCGGCGGGGTCAAACGATCCGGTTACGGCCGCGAACTTGGCGCCGAAGGGATTCGAGAATTCACCAACGTCAAAACGATTTGGATTTCGTAAGGGCAACACTGACGGCACCCAGACCAGCTCTACCGTCATCCCGAGCGCAAGCGAGGGACCTCGCCTAAGCTGCGTTTGTCACCCAAGCTACAATGTGAAATCACCCGCGTATGTGAGATCCCTCATCGTCTACGCGACTCGGGATGACGGATGAGCGCGTTTTGATTATTTTTAAAAACCCTCAAACGTACCGCTTGTCATCCCGAGCAGAGTGCGGGATCCCGCCATGAGTCCTTAAAGGTTTCGCCACGGAACCCGTCCCGTCAGCTTTCGCTCGGGCTGACGATGTGGGTTAAAACAATGTCAGCTGCTCACGCGGACGCCTAAAATGTTGGGTCGATAACTCCGGCCGTGGACCGATTCCGACCTTACGACAACTCATTTGAAATAGTCTCGCGATTTGTTCCGCGAAGATTCCTTCGCCTTTAATTCGCGTCCCCCAGCGCGGATCGCTCAATCGGTCGCCGCCACGTACTGATCGAATCCGCGAGAGCACTTTTGCTTTCCGCTCGGGAAAATATTCGTCGAGCCAGCGCTCGAAGAGCGGCGCCACCGCAAAAGGCAGTCGCATGATGGTATAGCCCGCGAATTGCGCGCCCACTTTCGCACAAGCAGCCAGAATTCCCGGCATCTCATGATCGGTAAGCCCAGGAATGACGGGCGCCACCATTACGCCAACTGGGACGCCGGCTTCGCGTAATTTGGAGATCGCTTCCAAACGAGCGTGGGGCGGCGACGTTCGCGGTTCAAGAACGCGCTGCAATTCCTCGATGAGAGATGTAACCGACACGTTCACGGCCGCGCAGGAAAATTCAGCAAGCTCGCCCAGCAAATCACTATCACGTGTCACCAGTCGATTTTTAGTAATGATTCCGACCGGATTCCGGAATCGCGACAGGACTTGCAAGCATCCCCGGGTGATTTCGAGTTTGCGTTCGATCGGCTGATACGGATCGGTCACGCCGCTAATCGCGATCACCTGCGGTCTCCACTTTCGCGAAGATAATTCGGCCTCCAGTAACTTCGGCGCGTCCAGTTTCACCATAATGCGCGACTCGAAATCGGTTCCCGCGGAGAACCCCAGATACTCGTGGGTAGGGCGGGCGTAGCAGTAAACGCAGCCGTGCTCGCAGCCGCGATACGGGTTCACGCTCGTCTCGAATCCGACATCGGGACTGTTATTGCGGGCAATAATCGACTGCGAGCCATCGCGGTAAAAAATGGTTTTCCGAGGACGCGAGTCCTCATCGACTTCATCATGCGGATCCTCTTCAAAATGCAGCGCCTCAAACCGGTTTGCCGGGTTAATCGAAGCGCCCCGGGCATGAAACTCCCGGGGATGAACCGTGCGAGCCGCATTTGGAATTTCACGCACATTATCCCAGAGCTTTTTTCCGTACGGGAAGCGCTTCATCAGGATATGTTCGCCTGAACATCTAGCGTGTCGAGCCATTTTTTGTAGCCGCGGTCGTTGACCGCGGCAGACCGATCCACCCCTACCGCGGTCAGCGACCGCGGCTACAACATCAAGCTGAAATTTCGCGCGCCAGCCGCGCGGCTTGCCCAACGAGTTCTCAGTGGCACACTTCTGGAACGAAGAGCTCGGAGGGGTGGTCGAGTGGTTGATGGCTCCGGTCTTGAAAACCGGCAGGGCGCAAGCCCTCGTGGGTTCGAATCCCACCCCCTCCGCTGAGCGCAGAGAGTGATTAGTGGGGAGTCATTAGTGACTGGTCAGCTCCGCCCTTCAATTGCAGAATGCGGAGTGCGGATTTGACAGATCCAATGCACGGCGAGAAGAGCGCAAATTACTCCCAGGATAGCGGCAAAAGTGACATCGGATAAATAATGCGCACCGACGATCATGCGGGAGAGCGCGATCAGAATCGGAATTAGTAACAGCGGCGCGCCGAGTCTCTTTCGCGCGAGAAACAACGCGACAAAGAACGCGGTGGATGAGCCGGTATGACCGGATGGGAAGGCGTGATATTTGGAACTGGATTGCGGGCCGTTCCAGTGTGCTTCGGTTTTGACGGATGGACGCGCCCGGCCGGTTGAAATTTTGATGGTGCTCGAGGTGACGCCAGCGAGCGCAAGCGCGAGGAGCATCGCGAGAAAAATTCGCATCCAGGTTTTGTTTCCCACGGCGAAAGCAATCGCGATTCCAATCGCGCCGGCAATGGCGTGGGCTGGCCAGTCCCCAACCCTGCTCACCATTCGCATCACTCGTTTCAATTCCGGCGAGGAATGCGTGCTGATCCAGGCGGTGGCTGATTGATCGAGAAAAAACGCCGCAAGCAGCGCGAGAACTGCCAATACGATTAACGCGATCCAAGTTTTCCGCGACCGCGCCTGCGTGATTTCAGCTTCGGTTTTCACTCGAACGGCTGCTACTTTCCGGTTCAATCGTGCGACCGGCAATGCGCAATTACATCGTGCTGTTTGTTGGGTGCTTGCTTTTTCACCTTGCGGGCACCTGGAGTTTGCCGTTAATCGACCGCGACGAGCCACGTTTCGCCGAAGCGGCGCGGGAAATGCGCGAGCGCGACGATTTCATCGTCCCCTATTTCAACGACCAATTTCGTTTCGATAAACCGCCGCTGACCTACTGGTTCCAAGTCGCGAGCTATCGTGTCTTTGGCGAAAATGATTTTGCCGCGCGTTTCCCGACCGCAGTCGCGGCGGCGTTGGTCGCGCTGGTTTTGTTCAGCTGGGGAAAACGGGTGCGAAGTGAGAAGGTCGGTTGGTGGGCGGCAATAATTTTCACTCTTTCGCTGCAAACCTTTATCCACGGAAAGGCCGCGGTTGCAGACATGTGGCTAGTCTTGTTTGTCACGATTGCACACCTGGCTGGGTGGGAACTTTTCAAGGCAAACACCGAACATCGAACGCCGAACGCCGAACGCCGAACGTTCTTCTGGTGGATCTTTTATATTTCGCTCGCGTTCGCGTTTCTGGCGAAAGGGCCGATTGGATGGACGCCCCTGTTAACGGTTGCGATCGCGCAAAGATTTTATCGTCAGGATCACTTTGCCGCACGTTTCAAATTCGTCCGCGGACTCTTGCTCATGTTAGCATTGGTCTGCCTTTGGGGAATTCCGGCGCTTGTTCGCACGCACGGCGAATTTTTCCGGGTCGGGATTGGAAAACATGTGGTCGAACGCTCGGTGGCAACGATGGAAGGACATGGTGCATCATCCGTCTGGATGTATCTGGCGTTACTGCCCTTCTATTTTTTAACTGTGTTCGCCAGTTTTTTCCCCTGGTCGATCAAACTGCCGGCGCTTTGGAAAAACCTGCGCGCGCAACGCGATGGCACCGATCAATTTTTGTTAGCTGGCACGTTTATGATCTTCGGAATTTTCACGCTGGTGCAGACCAAACTACCTCATTACACCTTGCCGGCCTTTCCATTGCTGGCGCTGCTGCTGGCGCGACGCTTTGAATCTTTGAGACTTTCGAGGGCGTTGCCCATCGCAATGACCGGGTTTTATCTCGCGATCTCGTTTTTTCTCAGCCCGTTTCTCGCAAAGTTTTTTCCCAGCTTCAACCTTGCCCATGACAGCCGGCCTAACCTGAAACCCGAAATGGAATTCGGCGCCATTGATTTTACGGAGCCGAGCCTGGTTTGGTACTTTCGCGACCGCATCCACGGATTCATGACTCCATTGAAACGCAAACAAGCCAGCGAATTCATGAGTCGAAAAGGCTCGCGTTTTATTGTGCTGCCAACAGCATCGTTAGCGGAGGTTTTTCCGAATATCGATCCATCCTGGCGCAGCTATCGCGCAACCGGATTCAACATTCCGAAAGGTCGGCGCGTTGATCTAACGATGTTACTCAAGCCCGATTAGTCATCCCGAACGCTCCGGATGACGTGAATTGTTGCTTTGCAGATTTCCGCGTCGCAGTTAGGGATTCCCCGCATGATCACGTTTCTTCGTGGCCGCCTGGCGCACGCGCTGCCGACGCAGGCGACGATCGATGTTGGCGGTGTTGGCTACGAGGTTTTTATTCCGCTTTCGAGTTACGACAAACTTCCCGGAGTCGGGCAGCCGATTGAAATTCTCACACATCTGCACGTGCGCGAGGATGCGCAAATTCTCTACGGATTCATGAGCGCGCCGGAGCGCGATCTCTTTCGCTTGCTGGTCAATCACGTCAGCGGGATTGGACCAAAACTGGCGCTGGCGGTGTTGAGTGGAATGAGCGTGAACAATTTCAAAGCTGCGGTGGTGAACAACGATGTCGCGTTGCTTTCGAAGGTCAGTGGTGTAGGAAAGAAAACGGCGGAGCGAATGGTGCTGGAGTTGAAAGACAGGGTCGGCGTCGCGGCTGCGTGGGAGGCGGCGAGCGCGACGCATGCACCGACGCCGGAGCAAGAACAGGCGAACGAAGCAGTGCTGGCGTTAATCGCACTCGGTTACAAGCAGGTCGATGCCCACAGGCTGGTGCGCGATTTACAGGAACGCGAGGGCGCGGGGAAGTCGGCCGAGGAGCTGGTAAAGATGGCGCTCAAGAAATTCGCGAGCGGACGCTGACTGGAAGTTTGATGTTCGACGCTTGATGTTTGATGGGTACTGATGGCGGCTGTGCAGTTTTGAAATCAAAGCTCAAACATCAAACCTCAAACATCGCGGCGACTGCCGAGAGCGAAAAACTGGATGCCATCCGCGCCGCGTTGCCCGCGGAAGGGCTTTTCGCGGACAGGGATTGGCTGATCTCACCGGATCCGTTTCCGATTTCAGAGAAATTTGTCAGCGAGCTGGAGCAACTTGGCCATCGTCTGTTCGTTTTCCAACGCGCGTGTAATCAGCTTTATCAGCTGAGCTTTCGGGGGAAGCACCCGGGATGGATCGCGAAATATCTCGACGCCGGGAAACCGGCCAAACTGGTCGAATTATCGCGGCAGAAAATTTTTCGCGACGAATTGCCGCGCGTTATTCGGCCCGATCTCATTCTGACGGAGAAGAGTTACATCATTGCGGAGATGGATTCCGTGCCGGGTGGAATCGGATTGACCGCTTGGTTAAATCGCACCTACTCGGCGCTCGGCCAGGATGTGATCGGCGGCGAAGACGGGATGCTTGATGGTTTTCAGAAGGTTTTGCCGAATGGCGGTGATATTCTGGTTTCGGAAGAATCGGCAACGTACCGGCCGGAGATGGAGTGGTTAGCGGCGCAATTGAACCAGCACCGAACATCGAACATCGAACATCCAATATCGAATTGGCGCGTTCTAGGAGCGGAAAATTATGAGTCACAACCAGGCCACGATGTTTACCGATTCTTCGAGTTATTCGATCTGCCGAATATTCCGAAGATCGAGGCGCTCCTGAAATCGGCGAGTGACGGAAAGGTGCGGGTGACGCCGCCGATCAAACCGTTTTTGGAGGAGAAAATGTGGTTCGCGCTTTTCTGGCTCAAGCCGTTGCGGGAATTCTGGCGACGCGAGTTGGGCGAAAAATATTTTCTGAAATTGCAAGAGGTCATCCCGTACACCTGGTTGCTGGATCCGACGCCGTTGCCGCAACACGCGGTGATTCCGCGACTGGAGATTCACGATTGGCGCGAGGCAGCGAAGTTCAGCCAGAAAGAGCGCGACTTGCTTTTGAAAGTGAGCGGATTCTCGCCGCTGGGATGGGGAAGTCGCGGCGTCGCGCTCGGGGCCGATTTACCGCACAGCGAGTGGGAGAAGCGAATCGACCACGCGCTAAATAATTTTGCAGCGCAGCCAACGATTTTGCAGCAATTCCACAAGGGAAGCTTGTTCGAGCATCGTTATTACGAAAACGAAAACGCCGAGGTGCGATCGATGAAAGGCCGAGTTCGTTTGTGCCCGTACTATTTTGTCGAAGGCGATCGGGTGAAATTGCGCGGCGCCCTAACGACAATTGTGCCGGCGGATAAGAAGTTGATCCACGGAATGCGGGATGGCATTATGGTACCGACGGCGATCTCAACCATGTGACTGCCAGATGAAACGATTCAAGCTGGGCGATCGGTTCGCTGATGTAAGCAATGCCGAACGGCATTATGGTGCCGATCAGGATTGATATGTTTAACGGGCCGCGATCGTAAGCTCGCGCCGGTGTACTGGGCCGGCGGGCGTCAACGTGCTTTGATACAGGTGGAATTCCTCTACGTGTATCATGCCGGCGTCGTAATCGCGATGTTTTTTGAGAAACGATTGCATCAGCGAAGGCGAGATTCCTCGGCCCCGCGCGATGGTGAAATGAGGTGTCCAGGCCCGTTCCTCAATCGGCAAATTGCAGGCAAGAGCGGCTTCGTTCACCCGTTTGTGCAACTGAAAAAGATGCGGGTGCGCGTGCCCAACGCCGATCCAGAGGATGTGCGGCATGCGATTTTTTGAAAACGTGCCCAACCCCATCACGGGAAGGAAAAATGCGCGGAAAGAAATCGCCGCGAGTTTTTCCTTCAGCAAATTGGCGGTCGTCGGATCGACCGTGGCGAAAAAGGCGAGAGTGAGGTGGATCTGCGATGGGGCCGAAAAGATCAGGCCGCGATAGTGCGGATCGAGCGCCGCAAGAGATTCTGCGATTTCGTCCGGTAAATCGATGGCGATAAAGAGTCGCTGAGCATTCATCCGGGCCGCGTTGGAGCGCCGCTTGGTTCTTTCGCTTGCCAATTTTCAGTCATCCCGAGCGCAAGCGAGAGACCTCGCCGATATGCGTTGATCACACAAGCTAGAATGGATGATCCATTTTGCGCTAGTGAGTTCCCTCGCCGTCTCCGCGGCTCGGGATGACGATTGTTCGCGCTGCCTCTTACCCATGCTTGCGATTGAAGCGCGCGACTTCGCGCGCGGTTTCGCGATCGGTCGCTCGCTTTTTCAAATCGGCGCGTTTATCGCGCGCCACTTTTCCCTGCGCAACGGCGATCTCAGCTTTCAGTTTGCCGTTTTTCCAATGCAGATTGAGAAGGACGAGGGCGCGTCCGCCCACCTGGGTTTCGCCATAAAGCTTGTCGATTTCGGCGCGGTGGAGCAAGAGTTTGCGCACTCGTTTGGCTGACGGAATTTCGTGACTGGCGCGCTCGTAGGGCTGGATGTCGGCATTATAGACGAAGGCTTCACCATTTTCGATGCGCGCGAAGGCGTCGTTGATGTTGGCTTTGCCGGCCCGGATTGATTTGACCTCGCTGCCTTTGAGTTCGAGCCCGGCTTCGTAGCGCTCGAGAATATGAAAATCGCGCAGCGCTTTGCGGTTGAGAATCGTCTCGGCAGTCATTAACCGAGCGATGTTAGCCAAAGATCAGGCGCCGTCGGTCGACGCGCTCTGCTCTTCAAAGGTGAGTTTGCCGGCAATGATTTCCTTAAGAGCAATGTCGGTGAGCGAAGCCCTCGGGCCAGTCTCGACCATTGGCCGGTGCCCAAGACCGAGCTGACGCACGCGCTTGGATATAACGTTGATAAGCAATTGCGGGTTGGGAATTATCTGGCTGGCTTCCTGCAAGAGTTGAGTCGTCATAATGCGCAAGGTGTGGACGGCGCGGGTAGGCTCCGCCGGGAATTGGAGAATCGTCGGCGAGCAGGACGAAATGGGACCAGGGAAAAGACGAGAGCCGAGCATCGCGACGAAAAAGAAATGGTGAATGTGGGAAGCAAGCGCGCCCTTGTCAAACGATTTGTAAGCTCGGTGTTCAGAATGTGTCCGAGTACGCGGCCCGTCGCCGATGCGGAAATCGAAAGGATCGGCCACGGCCCGACGAGATCGGCCCCAGTAGAATCTTCTCGGCGACATCGGTAGACAACCGAGGCACGATCGCCCGTTGGATTAAACATGGTAATTATAGCTATTAGGACTGGACCATGTTAATCTTGTCTTTGTGGCTCATTCCATTGCTGGCTATTACGGACAGGTGCCTCGAGTCAAAGCACTGAACAATCTCCTCGGCTGCGCTAAGGGAGCGGCGGGGTCGTTTGGACCCAAGGAGTTCTCTCAAATGGCACCAGTGTTGCTATATCCAGAATTTCCATAACTATGGCCTATGGCCAGAGGATATTCATGGGAATCGATTCAAACATTGACGAAAAGACTGGCGCTCTGACGAGCGACTCCAACCCTCTGAAAAGGCGCGGAAAAATGCCCGCGCAGGACGAACGAGGAACCACGCTGGTGGAGGTTGCCGTGGCGGGCGCATTGCTCGTTTTCGCACTGGCGAGTTTATATGCTCTTTACGGAACTACCGTTAAAGAGGCAAAAACTGGCGATACTGCCGCGATTGCAGAGCAAAATAGCATCGCACGAATCGATCAGATAAGAAATCTCAACTGGTATAACACCACCACCCCATCCAACATCGCGACACTGCTAAATACGCCCACTTCCTCGGATAATGCTTCGACGATTTCCAGAGAAGTCATAAGCATTTATCCCGCTGCTGTTCCGCAGACTTCGCCCCTTCCAGCACCGACTCCATCTCCAAGTCCGACGCCGGGCTCCACTCCATTCTTTTCGGTGACCAAGATCGACACAGGAACACCCGCCATCAGTCCCTCTGCTCCGAGCAGCATCCTCGGTGAAAAATTGATCCGGGTGGAAGTTACGACCGAGTGGGTTACCTCGGCGACAACCCATCAGCGTCAATTATCAACCCTGATCAGTAAATCGGGGACCAAAACCCGATGATCGCGCGACCCGTATCCTACAAGCAAAGAGCCGCCGCGGGAATGACGCTGCCGGAGATAATGATTGCTTTGGCCATTCTCGGAATTGTTCTCTCTGTGTGTTACGGTTCATCCGTCGCGTTGCAACGTGGTTTTGCCTCAACCACTTCTTGGGCCGACGCGCGAACCAATCAGCTGCGCGTGCTCGATTCTCTGGCAGTAGATCTCCGCAATGCGACCGCCAAATCATTCACGATAAGTGCGGACGGTCTCACGAACACGCTTCCACTGACCTTGACCATTCCCATGCGATACCAATCGAATCCAAGTCCTTCTCCGGCTTACGAGACAACCGGACCGCTTGCAGGTGATCCCGCTCGCTCCGCTCTCCGGGTCGAGCCAGGAGTCTATGCCACCACCGGAAGTATGCAATATAGGGATAGCAGCGGACAGCAAGTGGCAATAGCCGTGACTTATAGATACGGCGCGAGTGGAACCAAGCGAACGATTGTTCGCCAGATTGATTGGCCCTACACTGCGGCAGCGACTTCGACACTAGCCTTATCTCCACCATTACCCGCGGCCGACAACACCGCTAGTCGCGAGGTTGGCAGCTTTACGAACTACTCCAGTGCAAGTCTCTCTGACCCAGATAATATTTTAAAGGTGACATTCACGAACGAGGATATGCAACTGATTAGCTCTTCGGATACCGCCGTCGTAGTCAGAATTGAGGCGAGTCCCGATTCTCTTCACCCCGAAAATAAATCAGTTTTGAACGATACGGTATTTCTAAGAGAGGCAACTTTTAAGTGACAAAGTATTTCTGACCACGTCTCGCCAGATAGCGTTCCAGTTAACTATTATGAAAATACGAAGCAATAGCCAATCGTGCACAGCGTCCGCCCTCGTTGCAGTGATCATCACTATTACGATCCTGGCATTACTGGCGAGCTCTCTTGTTGTGAATGTGAATAATCGCCGCATGACGGTCAGCCAGGCGTCGGCCTGGCAGGAAGCGTTGGCTGCGGCCGAGGCCGGCCTTCATCAGGGAATCGCCCAATTGGAGCAGGGTTTGGCCCAAAACTCACTACCTTTGGCCGGCGCCGTTCCCATAACGACTTGGCCCAGCCCATCCCCGACATGGTCCAGTCCATCGGCGTCTTTAAATCATGGAGGCGAAGGTTCCTCAAGTAGTACTTATCAGTACGACATGACTCTCAACAAAAAAACGATAAACGGTTTCGACAAGCCATACTACTGCATCGTCTCAACCGGAACGGTGGTGCTTCCGGGAGGTAAATCTCTCAGCATGGATAGCGCGGATGCTGTATTGCGGAAACTAAATCTGCAACCTGCCACCCGAACAGCGACCCGCAGGATCGAGGCATGGCTTAAACCAGTTTACACCACACAGGGCCCACTGAAAACGGATCAACCCATCAATTTAAACAACCATAACATCTTTGTTGATTCATTTAACTCCACCGATCCCACTCGTTCCGTCAACGGTCTCCCAGACGCTCGAGATTCCAACGGACATCTTCTGACTAACATTGGACAGTTTGATGCTCCAAATTTCAACGTCCCTCTGTCAGCGAATATCGCTACCAATTCGCCATTCGCCAATATCGGTAACGCGAGTGTTTACGGCGACGTCCTTACTAATGGCGGTGCCACTGATGGAAATGGGGCTACTGTTACAAACATATCCAACGTTAAAGGTGAGATTATCAATGATTATTACGAACCGCTTGAGCCCATTTATGCACCGCAGTGGAGTAGCGCAACTGTAAGCGGATCGGTTAATAATTCCAAGACTTACACCGGAGGCACCGCTACAAGTCCTGCTCGTTACCAGGTCGGTACTGTCGCAAATATTGGCAATATAAGACTTTCAGGTGGAAAGCAGGTGACGTTTGATTTCGGCACCACGAAGGGTAGTCCCGATCGGACCAAAAATTACATCGAACTCTATGTAACTGGAGATTTTACTACAAGAGGGTCGGGCTCAACCGATGGCTCGGTTGTTATCGTAAATGGAGTCAACGTTAAAATCTATGTGGCAGGGAATTTGAACTTCTCTGGCAATGGATTGGTTAATTACAACAACACGGCAAAGAGCTTGGAAATCTATGGAATCAGCCCACCGGATGGAACGACTCAGACCTTTACTCTAGCCGGAAACTCGGACTTTTATGGAACAGTCTACGCTCCAGGCGCGGACTTGAAGCTCGCTGGAGGTGGCAGCAGCGGCGAATTCGTAGGAAGCTTTACAGGGAAATCAGCTTTTCTTAACGGAACGACGCAGATTCGCTACGACGAAGCGCTCGATGGCACTGGGCGCATCAGCAGTTTTAAGATTGCGGCGTGGTTCGAAGACGTTAAGAACTTGAACACTGGGACTTTTACGGGCCAATTGAAATTCTAGGCGCTGCGCTCGCTCAGCCCAAATCGAGATAGACCCTGGCTTCGCTGTCGGCACCCGAGAATGGCATTGGCTTGTGGTCAGAAGCGGCCGCGCCTTTCGGTAGGCAAAGCTTTGGCGGCTGGCGACGAGGCGCTTCCTGGCGGCGGACGCCTCAAAAGTCGCTGCCCGGTTTGGGAACTAGAAAAAGCCGGGGGGCTTGCGGAAGTTGCAGTTATGAGAGTCGACATCCCGCTTTTTGCGATCGTTGGCATGCACGACTGGCGAAATTGGCCAGGTCCGTGGAAATAACCGGCACGGCCGACCGTCAGCTAGGGCGGTGAGACGCGCTCGTGCTCCTAAAATTGCTCCAGGCGATGGATACTGGTTATCGGGTCGTGCACGGGGGTAAGATTCTATGTCATCCTATCTTATTCTCGAATTCGATAATTTGGCCTTATCCACACCCGGCACACGAAATGCATACTAGCCAATACAGATGGATCCGTTGATCGGTCGAATGGAGAGCGGACTGCGCCTAAAGATTCTTTCGTCTACCCGACGCAAGGATTTCTTTGCTCATTTGAAAGGAGCTCAGCAGGTTCACTTTGCCAATAAGATTGCGGAGCCGGGCAAATGCAGGGTTACCAGCATCCATCCGTCGCCGGGAGTTGGGCGTGTACACCCCACACACGATGTCATAATGTACACGGATGAAGCATTTCGTCTGCGACGACGCCTTGCAAAACTGCACAGGAAGATTCTGATCACTGGAAGGATTAATTGATAAACGCTTCCCGTTATTTGCCGGACAAGATCCGCACCTGGGCTTCCACCGCGCATCCGATCAAAAGCCATCGGGCATTGTTGAAAACTTGATCATCCGCCAGACGGTGCGTCTTTCCGGTTGGATATCTTGCTGGCGTTAGGATTTCCGTGTCGAGCCAGGGAGGCTGGAATGCGCACCGGAATGACACAGCTAAGGGGTCTGCTGTAGCATCGGAGTCGGTTTGGGCAGCATCGGCGTCGGCTTCGGCTTCGAAGTCGGAGCGGGCCCCAGCACAGGGGTGGGCTTCGGCTTCGGCAAACCTTTGAGGGAAGAATTAGCTGGAGAAGGCGTTGTGTGTGCTTTCGCGACGGCTTCTTCTTGTTTTTTTCTTAATTCCAGCGCTGCTTTTTTTTCATGCTGTTTTTGCAAGAAGAAAACCCAGCCAAGGCCGAGAAAAATGACCACAAAAATGGTATACTTAATCACAAAAACAGATGAT
>Ga0209376_1000424_pt1 | contig 47032 bp, 48 predicted proteins | sample GraSoiAngelo_134_FD_185891 | JGI IMG/M metagenome (GOLD analysis project Ga0209376, IMG submission 185891) | Grasslands soil microbial communities from the Angelo Coastal Reserve, California, USA - 14_0929_05_30cm (SPAdes) (version 2) | ecosystem: Environmental > Terrestrial > Soil > Grasslands ...
GGCTCGCCGGCGAGACGTACACCTTGATCCGGGAACCCGCGGGAAGCCCGACGCGGGACGCGAAGGAGTTCGGGACGCTCGTGAATGCCTGCGGCCGCTACGACCAGCCGGAGGTCGGCTACCGCGTCTGCCGCGGCGACCGTGAGGAGTTCCTGGGTCAGGCGTTGCGGCTCCTGCGTGGCCATCGGGAATATCTGGTCGAGTCGATGGACGCGATCGCGGAGGCCGGCATCAACACGATGGACGCGATCCAATATTTTCATGCGGCCGACCGGATCCGCGACACAGTCGTCGGGATCGCGGCGAGCCTGGCTTTGAACCGCGAAGGAGCGGCGAAGGACCTGCCGATCATCGCCTTCGCGGCGGCCGACGACGGGATCAAGGTCAGCGCGAGGACGACGCGCGATCTCGTCGCTCGGGGGCTCGACCTCGCCGCGGTCATGCAGGAGGCGAGCAAGGCCGTCGGTGGATTCGGAGGCGGCCACCACGCGGCGGCGGGAGCCACGATCCCAGCGGGGACGGAGCAGAAATTCTTGGAAATCGCAAACCGCATCGTCCGCGAGCAGCTCGGTCCGAGCTCTCCCTAAGAAATCACGGCGGCCGTTCCTGGAAATCCTTTTATACGCCCCGCCACTTCGACGGGCGCTTCTCTGGGAACGGAGAGCCGATGACTCATGACGCCCCGCGGGCGCGGGGCGGAAGGAGGTCTCCCCAATGGCCAAACCGATGTACGTGCGCTTCGAGATGCCCAAGGACCTGGTCGACAAGACCTACCAATCGATCGAACTCGCGAAGGAGAGCGGGAAGGTCCGGAAAGGCACGAACGAGGTCACGAAGCTCGTCGAGCGAGGTGAGGCCCAGTTCGTCGTGATGGCGGAGGACGTCCAGCCGGAGGAGATCCTGGCCCACATGCCGCTCCTGTGCGAGGAGAAGGGCGTGCCCTACGCGTACGTCCCGAGCAAGCAGGAGCTCGGCGTCGCGGTCGGGCTCGGCAAAGCGACGGCCTCAATCGCGATCTTGGACCCCGGCAAGGCGAAGCCGGTGCTCGACGATCTTTCCGGCAAGCTCCGCTCGATGAAGAAGTGACGGGGCCCCGGAGGAGCGCGGAGAGACGATGGCGGACGAGGACAGCATCCCCGCGGAAGTGGTCGAGGTCGTCGGCCGGACGGGGATGACCGGCGAAGCGGTCCAGGTGAAGGTCCGCGTCCTCGACGGACGGGACAAGGGCCGCATCATCACCCGGAACGTGAAGGGGAGCATCCAGGTCGGCGATGTGTTGATGCTCCGCGAGACCGCCCGCGAGGCCCGCAAGCTCTCGGTCCGGTGAGCCGATGCCCGCCCGCCGTTCCTGTTCCTTCTGCGGCAACGAGATCGAGCCGGGCACCGGCAAGATGTTCATCCGGAAGGATGGGACCGTCTTCCTGTTCTGCTCCCACAAATGCCAATCGAACCTGCTCCACCTCGGGCGCGTGCCGCGTTGGACGCCGTGGACGCAGGCGTTCCGCCGCGCGGCGGGACGGGCCGCCGCCGAAGAGGCGATCGTCTCCGAGGAGGTGCCCGCGCCCGCCGAGGCCGCCCCCGGCGAGGCGACGATCGAGACGCCGAAGGGCAAGGACATCCCGGCGGATCTCGCCGACCTGATCGACAAACGGCTCGGTCCGGACCTCCCGCGAGGAGAGGTCGAGAAATTCTTCACGTCCTTCGTCGAGAGCCCAGCCTTCCGGACGTCGATCCTCGGCTGGGCCAAGAAGAAGCACGGCGCGAAGCCGGTGACCCACGTCGAAAAGGCCGAGTTCGCGGCCTGGAAGGACTCCCAGGAAGGCCGCCGCGTCTTCAAAGCCTGGCTCGACGGACAATGGGCCAAAGTGAAGGGGCGCAAGCGGGAGAAGCCGGAGGAGGAAGAAGAGGAAGCTCCCGCGCCGACCGCGAAGGCCGCGAAAAAGGCGAAGAAAGGGGCCTGAGATGGCCGAGCGCACGTTCGTGCTCCTGAAGCCGGACGCGGTCCAACGCGCGCTCATCGGCGAAATCGTCGGGCGCTTCGAGCGTCGCGGACTCAAGGTCGTCGCGATGAAGATGCTCCGCGTGACCCGGTCCCTCGGAGAGACGTATTATTCGGAACACAAGGGCAAGGCTTTCTTCGACCCCCTCATGTCGTATATCGCCGCGGGGCCCGTCATCGCGATGGTCCTGGAGGGCGAGGGGGCCGTCGCCATCGTGCGGAAGATGATGGGCAAGACGAATTCCGCGGAGGCCGAACCGGGGACGATCCGCGGGGACCTCGCGCTGACGATCGGGCGGAACATCATCCACGGGTCCGATTCGCTCGAGAGCGCGAAGCGGGAGATCCCGCTCTTCTTCAAGCCCGACGAAATCCACGCGTACGCCCGCGTCGACGAGGCGTGGCTCCGGGAATAGTCAAGCGCTGAAAGAGGATCCGAAATTCCGGAAGCTCATGGAGGAGGATGTTTGGGTCGGCCGGAACGGCCACCGCATCGTGTACATCCAGGACCCGGACGGGATCTTCTTTTGCCTCTACGACCATCCGGAGGAAGGGTGGGGTGGCCCGGTCCCGGACCACTACTGAGCCGAGGGACGAACCTTCAAGTAGCGTCGGATTCTTGATGCGCGGCGTATGGCCCCCTCCATCCGCCAGCCCATCGTCTCCGTCCTCGGGCACGTGGACCACGGGAAGACCACGTTGCTCGACCGGATCCGCGGGACCGGCGTCGCGGGCCGCGAGGCCGGAGGCATCACCCAACATATCGGTGCCACCGAGGTCCCTCTTTCGGCGATCCTCGAGATGTGCGGCGACCTGGTGAAGGGCAAGTCGTTTCGAATCCCCGGCCTCCTGTTCATCGACACGCCGGGCCACGTCGCCTTCTCGACCTTGCGGGCCCGCGGGGGAGCCCTCGCGGACCTCGCGGTGCTTGTCATCGACGTCAACGAGGGGTTCCGGCCACAGACGATCGAGAGCCTGAACATCCTGAAACGGTACAAGACGCCCTTCGTCGTCGCGGCCAACAAGATCGACCTCGTCCCCGGATGGCGGAAGCATGCGGGCCAACCCTTCGTCGTCTCCTACCGGGACCAGCCGGAGTCCGTGCAGGACGAGCTCGACAAGCGGATGTACGAGCTGATCGGCCGCCTCTTCGAGCACGGCTTCTCCGCGGAACGATACGACCGCGTCGCCGACTTCACGACGAACATCGCCGTCGTACCGGTCAGTGCGAAGTTCGGCGAGGGGGTCCCCGACCTCCTCCTCACCCTGATCGGCCTCGCGCAGCGGTTCCTGGAATCCCAGCTCGCGGCGACGGAAGGGCCCGCGGTCGGCACAATCCTCGAGGTCAAGGAGGAAAAGGGCCTCGGGACGACCCTGGACACGATCGTCTACCAAGGCACCCTGTCGAAGGGCGACACGATCGTGTTCGGGACGACCGGGAAGCCCGGCACCACCAAGGTGAAAGCCCTCCTGAAACCGAAGCCGCTCGACGAGATCCGGGACCCGCAGGAGCGCTTCGACTCCGTCCCGTCCGTCTCCGCCGCGGCCGGCGTCAAGATCCTCGGCAGCGGGCTCGAACGCGCGGTCGCGGGCGCGCCCCTCCGGGCCGCGAAGGACGACCTCGCCGACGCGATCGAGGAGGTCGCGAAGGAGTCGCAGGTCCACATCGAGACGCAGGACGACGGGATCCTCGTGAAGGCGGATGCGATCGGCTCCCTCGAAGGCCTCGCCTACGAATCCAAGCAGGCCGGCATCCCGATCAAGTTCGCGCGGCTCGGGCCCGTGTCCCGACGGGACGTGACGGATGCCGCGACCGTCAAGAACCCGCTCCACCGCGCGATCCTCGCCTTCAACCTCGAAATCCTCCCGGACGCCAAGATCGCGTTGCAGGAGCACGACGACGTCAAGCTGCTGGAGAGCGACATCATCTACCGCCTGATCGAAGACTACACGGCCTGGAGGGACGAGCGGAAGCGGCAGCTGGAGGAGGCGAGCCGCAAGGAGATCGCGTACCCGGCTAAACTCCTGTTCCTGCCGGACCACATCTTCCGGACCTCGAAGCCCGCGATCTTCGGAGTGCGGGTCCTCGGCGGTCGCATTCGGACCGGGGAATCGCTCGTGCGCAGGGACGGACGGACCCTCGGTCGGATCAAGGCGATCCGGAGCGGCGAGAAGAGCCTCGACGGCGCGAGCGCAGGGCAGGAGGTCGCGATCTCCGTCGACGGGGTCACGATCGGGCGACAGATCGAGCCCGGCGACGTCCTCTATGTGGACCTCCCCGAGGCGGACGCCCGGGCCCTCCGCGGACGGAAGGACCTGAACCCGGACGAGGTCGCCGTCCTCGAGGAACTCGCGACGATCAAACGGAAGGAGGACCCTTTTTGGGGAATGTAGCGGACCTCCAAGCGGAGCTGCCGCAGAAGCATCTGTGCAAGGACTGCGACAAGTGGTACGGGCAGGAGGACGACGAGTACGGCCCGTGCATGTACAAGCATTTCCGGAAGGAAAAGCGATACGTCACCTACGGATACCACGAGTGCGACGAGGAAGAGGAGCTCGAGCGCCGGGTGAGGATGTGGAAGCAGCGAACGTCCGACGGCTCACCGACCGCGACATCGACGCCGCCATCGCCCTGACCGACCTCGAGCATTGGGGATACACCCGAGCGGACTTCCGACGGTTGCGGGCGCTTTCGCCCGACGGATGCTTCGCGGCGGAGTTGAACGGGCGCGTGGTCGGCGTCCTGACGACGACGACGTACGACGCCGTCGCCTGGCTCGGGGCCGTCATCGTGAGTCCGGAGCTTCGCGGCAAGGGCATCGGGAAGGCGATGATGGACGCGGCCTTGGATCACCTCCGCGCGAAGGGAGTCCGGTCCGTGCGCCTCAATGCCTACCTGAACGCGATTCCGTTCTACGAACGCCTCGGATTTCGCCGCGAATACGAGGTCATCCGCTGGCATGGGCCTCCAGGTACAAGGGGTGGACTCGGGACCGTCCGACCGGTTCGGCTGGGCGACCTGGAAGCCTTGGCGCGATGGGACCAAGGATACTTCGGCGCGAATCGCCGCGCCTTGCTGGACCGTCTTGCGGACGAGGTGCCCGCGACCTTTCTGATCGCCGAACGGCGCGGCGCGATCCAAGGCTTCATTGTCGGAAACCCGAGCGGCGACGCATGTGAGATCGGCCCTTGGGTCGTGGCTCCTGGGCGGGAGACGGTGTCTCGAGACCTCTTCCATACCGTCGTCCTGGCGGCGGGCGTCTCCGAGGTCGCCTTCAGCGGCCCGTCCGCGAACGACGCGCTCCTCGAGTTCGTCCGGGAACTCCGCTTTTCGGAAGTCTTCCGCGCCCTCCGGATGGTTTGGGGGACCGACGAGTTCGCGGGTGACCCCGCCGGAATCTGGGGGCTCGGCGGACTGGAGAAAGGCTGAAGCCCCTTCCCGAGTTCGCAGGACCGATGACGGAGAAACGCCTGCTCGCCCTGATCGCCCTGCTCATCGGCCTCGTGGGAGGCCTGCTGATCCTCAACGAGGCTGTCCGGGGCTTTCGGGGGGTCTCCGACCTCGCGGCGATCCTGTCGGCGCTCGTCCCCCTCGTCCTCGGGATCGCGATCCTCGCGGCGAGCCTGCTCATCTACCGGAGCAAGTACGGCTCGGGCGGGCTGCTCGACATCATCCTCGGAGTCGTGGCCCTGATCCTCCAGTTGAACCAGATCGGCGCGATCCTCGCGATCGTCGCGGGCGTCATCGGACTCGTCGCGTCCGAGGGCGGCCCGTGACCGGTGTCAGATCCGCGGCCCGATGAACTGCCAAACGACGAGCCCGAGAATCAGGAACGCAAAGGCGCGGCTCACATTCGTCACGATTCGGTCGCGCTGCTCCGTGGAGATGCCCTTCCGAATCCGGGAGAGGAGCCCCTCGACCCCGTCCTTGAAAATGTAGCCGCCATCGAGCGGCACCGCGGGGAGGGCGTTCGTCGCCCCGAGCATAGCGTTGAGCCAGAAGAGCCAGTACGCGGTGTTCACGAGGAGCCAGAACAACGGCCCCGGCACGGCGGCCGCGAGCCCCGTGACGCGGTAGAACCGCACCGTCGGTTCGTCGATCGGGGAGCGGCCTTGGAACGGCAGGGAGATGTAGGACAGGACGGCGCCGGGAATGCCGTTGAAGCGATCCGGGTTCGTCAACGGATGGTAGAAGCTCGTGTCCATGTCGAACGCGAGGATCCCCAGGACGGCCCGGCCGGTGTCGGCCCTCCGCTCGGTCAGGATGACAGAATAGGTCGCGCTTCCGCCCGTGGACGGATCGTAAGCGACGACCGGGATCGACTGATTGAGCGGCGCCCGCGCGAGGGCCGAGGTGAAGTCCGTGAACGTGTGGATCTCTGTGCCGTTGATGTTCGTGATGACGGTGAAGGGCTGCATGCCTGCGGCCTGCGCCGGCGACGGCGTGTTCTGGGGAAACGCGACGATGCCGACGCCGTCGTGGACCGGTTGGACCGACGTTGCCATGACGGAGGAGAAGATGACCGCGAACAGGACTGCCAGGACGATGTTCATCGCCGGCCCCGCGGCGAACAGGCGGGCCCGGTCCCGCCGCGGGAGGGCCCGCAGCTCCTCTTCCTCCGGCTCGACGAAGGCGCCGATCGGGAAGATGAGGAAGATCAGGCCGAGGGACCGAATCCGGATCTTGGCGACCCGCGCGAGGATCCCATGGGAGAACTCGTGGAGGATGATCGCCACGGCCAGGCCGAAGATGCCGTAGCCGAGAGGGATGATCGGATTGATCCCCGGAAGGCCGAGGAGGAGTTCGGGGGACGGAGGATTCGCTCGGACCGCCGAACTTTGGACCAAGGTCGCCTCCCACAGGAGGAGCACGGTCGTCCCGACCATGGTGACCGCGACCAGGACGATCGCGAGGTCGCCGAACCATCGCCAGAACACGTTCCGCCGCGCGATGCGGTCGATGAGCTGCCGCCCGCGGACCGTCTTCCACATCAGGAACGGCCCGGCGGGCGGCGGCGACGGCGACAGGCCCCGACGCTCGAGGAGCCCCCGGCTCTGGAGCACGTAGAGCAGGAGGCACCAGAGGACGATCGCCGCCACCGCGATCAGGATGGAATCGAGGACGGCCATGCGCGGCTCCGAACGAACCTTCGGGAATATTTCAACCTATCTTGCGGTTACTTGGCGATTCCAGATGTCATCGGGCAAGTCGTCGTAGACCGCGAAGGCGGAGGCCTCGGCCTTGGGACGCTGGGGCTTCGAGAGGGTCTTGATGCGCTCCACGCGAAGGATCCAGTAGTGGATGCGCCACATCTTGCCCTTCTTGATCATGACCTCTTCTTGGCGCGTCGTGAGGAGGCCCTCTTCCTCGAGCATGTAGAACACGTCGCGGTCCGCCACGTCGAGGTTGTTGTCGATCGCCTCCGTCTCGAACCCGAAGAAGGACATCAGGTAGTCGGCGAGGGCCCGCAGGTCGTCCTCCGACATCCCGCGCCTGCCCACCGTGGCCCGCAGGGCGGCGACCGTCTCGGACATCGTCACAACGGGCATGGCAACGTCGGAGCCACGAGGACGTCCACTTAAAAGCCCGTCGAGGCCATTCCTGTTCCTGACCCTGATACCGGGAGTAGGAGGCACGAGGGCGGCGCATCGACGAGGACCGCATGCGATGGCGTACGTGACGGCGCCGGATCGGACGAGTGCTCGCAAGATCGCACGGACGATCGTGGAACGGCGGCTCGCGGCCTGCGCGAACCTGTGGCCCGTCGAATCGATGTACCGGTGGCGCGGGCATCGCGAGGAGACCCGCGAATTCGTGATCGTCTTCAAGACGCGGAAGGCGCTCCTCCGGAAGCTCATGGCGGCGGTCCGCGGGATGCATCCGTCCGAGGTGCCCTGCATCGTCTCCTACCCGATGGGGCCCGCCCTGCCCGCGTACCTCGACTGGATCGACGCGGAGACGGATCAGCGGTAGACCGCGATCGCCCCGTAGCCGACGGCCGTGTGCCCGTCGTGGCTCACGTCGCTCGAGGTGCCGTACTTCAGGAGAGTGGCCGCCTTGGCACCTAGCTGTTTTGTAGCTGTCAGCATCGAGGCCACGGGGCCGTACCCGCACATCGAGATCTCCGCCTGGGCCACCTTCCCCGAGAATCCCTTCGGGTCGAGGGCGAGGATCCGCTCGATCGCCTTGGCGTCCTGCTCCTTCGCGAAGGCCGGCGCCGTCAGCCCGCGCGTGGGCAGCTGAAAGTACTGCGGGCCGACGTGGGTGAAGTCCGAGGACGCGATGACGACGCAATCCCGTCCCTTCGCGGCATCGGCCACGAGGCCGCCGACCTCCGCCGCGAGTTCGTACTCCTGGAAGGCCATGCAGATGGGGACGAATCGCGGGTCGTCCTTCAGCTGTTGCAGGAAGGGGAGTTGAACCTCGATGCTGTGCTCGTCCCGGTGCGACCGGATGTCGTCCTCCAGGGGCGGCTTCGCGAGCCCGGCATACACGTCCGGGTCGACGTGCGCGATTCCAAGGGGCGTCTGCCAGTCGTGGTTCGTGACGGCGAGCGGCGCCCCGGCGCCATGATGGTTCGGGCCGAGGATCACGAAGGACGAGGGCCAGCCGTCCGCCGCGAGCGCCGCATACGCATGCGCCGCCACCGGGCCCGAGTACACGTAGCCGGCGTGCGGCACCACGAGGCCGAGGATCCGACGTTCGCCCGCCCGCACCGAGGGGACGCGACCCGGACCCAGCGGATGGGTGTAGCATTCGCGAATCTGGCGGAGGAGGCCCTCCTTCGAGCGTTCGTAGAAAGCTCCCGCCACGGCCGGATATCGCATCGAGGCGCCCTTCAGAGGGACGCCTCATAATCATCGATCGTCAAGGTAAACTCTTCGTCCGACTTCAGGGCCCCGCGGGCCTTGAGGACCTCGCGGGTGAGCAGCCAGTAGATCGTCGCCAGGGCCCGCCGCCCCTTGTTGTTCGTCGGGATCACGAGGTCGACGTCGCGCGTCTCGTTGTTGGCGTCGCAAAGGGCGACGACCGGGATGCCGATGTTCAGCGCCTCCCGGAGGGCCTGCTGGTCCGCGGCCGGGTCCGTGACGACGAGCACCTCGGGCTCGATGAACTCCGGGAGGTTCGGATTCGTGAGCGTGCCGGGGACGAAGCGGCCCGCGAGCACCTTGGCGCCAATCTGCTTCGCGAACAGCCGAGAGGGCTTCTGTCCGTATTGTCGCGCCGCCACGACCAGGAGGTTCTCCGGCTTGAACCGCGAGAGGAACTTCGCGGCCTCGCGGATCCGCGTGTCCGTCTTCTTGATGTCGAGGACGTACAGGCCGTCGATCCGCACCTTGTAGATGAAGGGCTTCATGTCGGCGCTTTTCTGCTGCGTGCCGATGTGGACGCCGGAGGTCAGGTACACGTCCTCGGGGACCAGGAGTCCCTGGACGCCGGTCTGCTCCTCTTCCTGCATCATGCGCCTGCCTGGAGTTCCTCTTCGATCCGGATGAGCTCGTTCAACTTCGCGATCCGCTCGCCTCCGACCGCGCCGGTCTTAATACCGAGGCACCCGAAGGCGACGGCGAGATGGGCGATCGTGTCGTCCGTCGTCTCGCCCGACCGATGCGACATGACGGTCGCGAATCCGGAGCGATGGGCCAGATCCACGGCCGCCCGCGTGTCGGAGAGCGTCCCAATTTGGTTCGGCTTAATAAGGATAGCGTTGCCCGCATGGAGTTCGATCCCGCGACGCAAGCGCTCGACGTTCGTCACGAAAATATCGTCGCCGATGATCTTGCACCGCGCGCCAACGCGCTTCGTGAGCTCGGAGAAAGCCCCGAAGTCCTCCTGGTCGAACGGATCCTCGACGCTGAAGAGCCCGTAGTCTCGCACGAGATGCTCGACGAAATCGACCTGGGCCCGTTGCGTGAGGGTTGTATCGCGGTAATGGTATTTTCCGTCCCGGAAGAACTCGGAGGCCGCGAGGTCCAGGGCGGGCCGCACCGCGAACCCGAGGTCTTTCTCCACGCCCTGGCAGACGTCGGCGAGTAAGCCTAGCGCCTCTTCATCCCCGAGGCGTGCAATCCACGCGCCTTCATCGCCTCTCCCGAGCGGGACATCGGGCAACTTCTTCGTCAGCGCGTCGCGGACCCGTTGATGCACGCGGGCATTTGCGAAGACATTGCCCTGCAACGTCGGTCCCTGCGAGACGACCATGAATTCTTGGATCGTCGTGCCGCCCACGGCGTGGCGGCCGCCCCCGATCACGTTCCCCAGGGGGAGCGGCAAGCCGGGACGACCGGAGCCCGCGAGGTAGCGGTACAGCGGTTTTCCCGCGGAAGCCGCCGCGACCTTGGCCGATGCAAGCGAGGTCGCGGTCGCGACGTTCGCGCCGATCTTCTCGAAGTCCGATGTGCCATCGATTTCGCGAAGGAGTCGGTCGAGGCCCGCTTGGTCCGCAACGTCGCGTCCTTTCAACCGGCCCGCGATGGAGGACCGAAAGATTTGGATCGCCTTATCGACGCCGCCTTTGGGCCATGCGGGAGGCTCGTGCGCACCGGTGCTCGCGCCGCTCGGAGCCGCGGCGCGGCCGATTACCTTGCCAAATCGAATCTCGACTTCTACGGTCAGGTTCCCGCGGCTGTCGAGGATCTTCCGAATGACCGCGCCCTCAATCGAAGGCATCCCGGAACCTCGAGACACTCAAGGGCGCGTGGCCCGAGGCGAGCTCGCGGATCGCGATCTCGAGAGGGTCCGCGGTCGCTTCGGGCGGGAGAATCGAAGGGGCCCCGAGGGAAATCTGCAACGCCCGGGCGCCGAGGATGCGCGCTCGCTCAAAACGAGTGAGAATCACGAAAACGTCTCCAGGGCGACGAAAGGACGGGGCTCTAAAAAGGTTTCGTCCCTCGCCAGGAGACCGCTCAACGGAAGTGGCGTCGCACCAGAATCAGGTACAGCAAGATCAGCCCGGGGAGGATCGCCGTGATCGGCGAGCCGATGCTCCCGACGATCGAAAGGACCATGACGATGATCGCCAACCACCAGGCCCATGGTCGAAGGTTCAACAGACCCGAGCCGACCGCGATCCAAATGATCCCGAAGATGAGGATGATCGCCCCGAGGACGCTCCCCGTCAGACCGAAGCCGAGAGGCAGCCCGACGCCGACGAGCAAGGACGAAAAAGCGACCACGACGATGCCGAGGAGCAGGAGGAGGACGCCCCCGAGGATCGTGAGGACAGCGAGGATCGTCACACCGATCGGACGAGATCGGGTCGGTGCGGCAGGATACGCAGGGTAGGCGGCCATTTGCACGCGGAGCTTCGGATGTGGCTATGCCATAACTATGCTTCGCACGGGCTCTCGAAATCGATAACGAAGCTCCGCTCTTAGGCGGAGTTGCCTCCAATAGACCGGGTCGCATGCGGCGAGGGCCTGCCTCGCCGCGGTTTCTGTCGCCCGTGTCGCAAGTTCTACTGTGGAGGCATGCTCGGTGGCATCGGTTGCATCATGCCCGGCGCCATTGGTGCTGGCGGCTTCCACACGGCCCCGAGAATCCCTCCGATGAGGCCCAAAATGAGGCCAATGATGAAGCCTCCCAGAGTATCGAAGAGGCTCACGACGGAGAACACGATCACCAGGACACCCCAGACCACGTGCTGCTGGGGCTTGACGTACAGCAAGATACCGAAGACCATCACGAGCAATCCGTTCACGATTCCGACGACGCCGAGGAGGGTCACCATATTCGCGCCGCCTCCTGGGACTCCCGGCAGGCTCCCCATGAACCCACCGACCGCCGCGATCAGTATGCCGACCAGAAGGATGAAGATCCCACCGATCAGCGACAACACTAACCCTGCTGTTGGCTTTTCGCTCGTAACCAATCCTCTCCCGAATCTGCGAGTTGTATCAAAATCCCATTATAAAAGTATTGCGGAAACGCCTCGCGGCATTGACCTTTTCGCGACCACACCTTTTATCAGGGGGTACCTGTTGCCTCGTCGGTGATTCCCCCATGGTCCAAGGCTATTGCGTAAAGTGCCGGGCAAAGCGGGAGATCAGCAGCGCGGTGGCCGTGAAGCTGAAAAACGGCAAGCCCGCGATGAAAGGAAAATGCCCGGTCTGCGGTACGACGATCATGCGAATCGGCGCCGCGAAGTAGGCTGCGCCGGTCCCTTTTCTGCCGCGGAAGATTCTCGGCGAGGAGACTATTAATACGGCCCCCGGGCTAGCCAAGCTTCTGGTGCCGTGGTGAAGGTCCCGGACATCAAGGTCACGCCCCCAGGGCCGAAGGCCCGGGAGATCGTCGAGCGCGACCGGGCGTTCGTCGCCACGACGACCAAGTCGGCCCCGATCGTGATCCGCCGGGCGTCCGGTTCGGTCGTCGAGGACGTGGACGGAAACCTCCTAATCGACTTCTCCTCCGGGATCTCTGTCCTCAACATCGGCCACGCGCACCCGAAGGTCGTCGACGCCATCTCGAAGCAGGCCGCTGAATTCACGCACTTCGCGGGGACCGATTTCTACTACGACATCCAAGCGCGGCTCGCGGAACGCCTGGGGAAGATCACGCCCGGCAAGCACCGGAAGAAGGTGTTCTTCGGGAACTCCGGCGCGGAGGCCAACGAGGCGGCCATCAAGGTCGCAAAGTCCCACAAGAAACGACACATCTTCCTCGCCTTCCTCGGCGCGTTCCACGGACGGACGCAAGGGACGCTCGCCTTGACCGCGAGCAAGGCGAAGCAACGGGCCGGTTTCTTCCCCATGATGCCCGGTACGGTCCACGTTCCTTACGCGTACTGCTACCGCTGTCCGTACAAGCTAACGTACCCTTCGTGCGACCTGTACTGCGCGAACATCATCGAGGACGCATACCTGAAGACCGTCGCGCCGCCGGAGGACGTCGCCGGCATCTTCGTGGAACCGGTCCAAGGCGAGGGAGGATACATCGTCCCTCCGCCAGGGTGGCTGGACCGGATCGCGAAGATCGCGAAGGACCACGACTTCCTGCTGATCGACGACGAAGTCCAAGCGGGCCTCGGCCGCACCGGCAAGATGTGGGGCATCGAACATTCGAAGGCGACGCCGGACATCCTCACGACCGCGAAGTCGATCGCCTCCGGCATTCCGATGGGCGCTACCATCTACCCGGCGGAAATGGATTTCCCAGAGAGCGGGAAGCACTCCAACACCTTCGGAGGGAATCCCGTGGCCTGTGCCGCGTCCCTCGCCACGCTCGACGTGATCGAGGACGAGGGCCTCGTCCACCGAAGCGCGCAGATCGGCGGGTACATGGCCAAGCGCCTCGACGAGATGAAGGACCGCTTCGAGTTCATCGGCGATCGGCGCGGCCTCGGACTGATGCAGGCGACCGAATTCGTTACCGACCGGACGTCGAAAAAGGCCGATCCGAAGATCCGTGACGCGATCGAGAAGGACGCCTACGAGCACGGCCTCATCTTGCTTCCCTGCGGGGAATCCTCGTTGCGCTACATCCCGGCCCTGAACATCCCGAAAGACGTGCTCGATGCGGGTCTCGATGTCCTTGAGCAGACGTTCCGTCGAGCGGGCAAATAGCCTCGTGACAGTCTCGGCCGCGGCCTCCTCGGCCGGTTCCTCCCGGTCAATTCAAATAGTGACATGCGTTTGCGCCGGGCATGGCCACGGGAGGAGGTGCGCCACCCCCAGAGGCGGTGCGGGGGGCAAGGGGTGTCTCGGTTGTCATTGTGGCGGTCATTGCGGTCGTCCTTTTCGTTGCCGGAGTCGGAGTCGGCTGGCTTGTCTTCTCGCCACCGGCGAAACGTGTCTCGAAACTGTTTCTCGGGACCAACACCCCGTTTCCTCCCTTCGAATTCTATAACAATAGCTTGCTGATTGGGTTCGACATCGAACTGATCCAAGACATCGTGCACCGCGGATGGGGATTCAACGAGTGCACGGACACTGTCACGACCGCTTGCTACGAGTGGACGGACTTCCAGACGTTCCTTCCGCTCCTGGCGGCTGTTGGCGAGGGACGAATTGACATCGGAGTCGGCGCCATCACTGAAAATGGCGACACCGGCGCGAAGCGCAATGCCACGATGGACTTCTCCGACCCATACTACCTGTCAAATCAGGGCGTCCTGAAACGGGCAGGGGATTCGACCGTGTATTGTGCCGCCGCGGATTGTACGGTGGCGGAGCTGGATCGGTCGAACCTCAAAATTGGAGCACAGGAAGTCACGACAAGTGAGTTCTGGGTCGAGGACAACCTGCCCAATGTCACTGGAGCGAACAATCTAGTCCTCCTGGGGACTGTCGAGGACGTCCTGCTCGCGCTGCGAAACAACGTCGTTGATATCGTGGTCATTGACCTTCCCGCCGGGCAGCGAATCGCGTCCGCGAACCCAACGACCTATAAGGTGGCAGGCACGATCCGGACAAACGAGCTCTACGGCTTCGCAGTGGCGAACAATGACCCCCTGGGGCTGATTCCGGTAATCAACGCCCAGCTCAGAGCCATCCGGGCAGACGGTACCTACGACGCGTTAATCTCGAAATGGTTCTGAGGAGGTTTGTGACACCCTAGGGCCGCAAACCTCTCTCCTTCTTTCATGATCGAGATAAAGGCTGCCGGACATGGACACTGCCGCCCCGGCCCGTACTGAGCGTCCCAGAGCCCGGCTGGTCACGCCAACTAGAGCGCTAAGAGGAGCGGAAATTGCAGCCGGCGCGACGCTCGCCATCTTGTTCTTTCAAGAATTCCTGCAATTCTCCTTGTTCGATCCAAATCTTTGGCTCGCATACGGACCGATTTTTCTAGGAGGCTTGGGCGGTACCGTCCGCTTCATCCTCTTGGTAATCCCGATAAGCGTCATTCTGGGATTCTTTCTCGGGTGGGCACGAATATCGCGGCATCGAGTGCTAGTATGGCCCGTCACGATGTTCGTCGACTTTTTCCGCGGAATGCCCCCCCTGGTCCTCGTCATTTTTGCATTCTTGTTTGGGGACGACCTCATTCCGCAGGCGATCAAAGATCGGCTCTTGGCAGGCATTCCCCTTCGAGTGGTCTCAGTGACAGCGGCCGCCCTCGCAATCGCGTTCCACTCCGCTGCGTACCAGGCTGAAATCTTTCGCGCAGGATTTCAATCGGTACCGATGGGACAGCTGGAGGCAGCCCAAGCGCTCGGCATGAAGCCGTGGCAGGCGATGCGGTGGGTGGTTCTGCCGCAGACTTTTCGGCTAAGCTTGCCGCCGCTAGGGAATGAACTCGCCGTCGTCATCAAAGACACGTCCCTCCTCGCCGCCGTCGCCGGAGGCGAGATCGTGTCCCGCAGTCAGAATTTCGCTGGAACGCTGTCCATTTCGGGATACCCGGTCGAATGGCTGTTCGCCATCTGGACGGCCGTCGCGATCTCTTACTTTGCCGCCACGTTCACGGTGACGCGCCTCCTCCTGGTGCTCGAAAGACGATTTCACACGCCCGGGCTGGAGGCGGTCTCGATTTGATTAGGGTCGAAGGAATTCACAAATACTTCGGGACGCTCCACGTCCTTCGCGGCATCAGTCTCGACGTCGAAAAAGGCGAAGCCGTCGTCGTCATCGGACCCAGCGGCTCGGGAAAGAGCACGTTACTGCGATGTATCAACCTTCTCGTGGAGCCCGACGAGGGCCGGGTGTTCCTCGAGGGCACCCAAGTGAATCGTGCCGACATTCGACGGGAATGGGTGCGGCAGCAGGTCGGCATGGTGTTTCAGAGTTTCAATCTCTTCACGCACTTGACGGCCCTGCAGAATGTCATGTTGGGACTGACGCAGGTGAAAGGCATCTCGAAAGATGTCGCGGCCACAAAGGCTCGTCAGCTTCTCGCGCGAGTCGGCCTCGCTGCGAAGGAGCACGCCTATCCGGCCCAGCTCTCGGGTGGCCAACAGCAGCGAGTCGCGATCGCCCGTGCCCTCGCGATGGACCCCAAGGCAATGCTGTTCGACGAGCCGACGTCAGCCCTCGACCCCGAATATATTCGGGAGGTCCTCGATGTGATGACCGCGCTCGCACGGGAGGGAATGACGATGATCGTGGTCACGCACGAGATGGGCTTCGCGAGCAGCGTTGCGAGCCGAATCCTATTCATGGACACGGGAATGATCATCGAAGAAGGAACGCCGGACAAGATATTCCACCACCCCGAGCACGAGCGGACGCGTTCGTTCGTCGATAAGATTCTCCGGTGAGACGATGACGAAACGACTTCCATGGAATCGAGAGAATCGCTGGCGTTGGATCGACACACTTCTTGCTGCAATTGTGGTGATAGGCGCCCTTCTCTACGTGTATGAACTCATGGTGGGCTCGCGAGGGCTCCAAGTTGACTACATCGCGGCGAATTATGGCCAGTATCTTCGCGCCGTGACGGTGAACCTGTACATGACCACGGTCGCTTTTGTGGTAGGGATGACCGTCGGTTTCTTTCTCGGATGGCTCAGAACCATCCGGAGCGTGCCGGTCAAGAAAGTCATCCGCGACTACACGGCGCTTGCCGACGCGAGTTCACGGTCGCCCTTCGTCCGGTCCGGGATGCTCGCTCTCACCGTAGCCTGGACTGGCGTGAAGTATCTTGTCCGTCGGATCGGAGATGCGTATGTTGAGATTATCCGAGGGACACCCCTGTTCGTCCAGATCCTGTTCGCCTGGTCCATCCTGGTGGTGAATTTTCCCGGTTTGTTCACAAACCCATCTTCCGTGGCATTCACCGCGGGCCTCGTCGCCCTAACCGCGAACACGGCAGGCTACCAAGCCGAAATCTTCCGGGCCGGACTCCAGACGGTCCACTCGGGCCAGGTAGAGGCGGCTCGCGCCCTCGGATTCTCGAGGCTAGGCGCCATGCGGCACGTCATCCTCCCCCAGGCCCTCCGACTGATAGTGCCGCCTCTGACCAACGAATACATCGGTCTGTTCAAGGCAAGCACGCTCGTATTCATCCTCGGCGTGCAAACGGAAATTACGTTCGTCGCCAACAAGAACGCCTTCGCCGGACACGTCTTCGAAATCTTCGCGATTGTTACGGGGATCTTCTTGCTCATCACCGTCGTCCTGGCGAAGGTTGTTCAGGCGTTAGAGTCCCGTTTCCGGATCCCGGGCCTCGGAATTCAGCAGACCCGTTCCGAGAGGCATCGGGCTCGTCCCGCGGAGGTCCCTTAAGAGCGCTTCCCGAGCTTGAGCAGCGAGTCCTACATGGACTGGAAGGGCGGTGTGGGATGAACGGAGCATCCGTTTGATGGGCATGCTGAGGTGCCGCCGCGAACCGACGGGGGGCTCGTACCAGCCCGGGGCCAACGGTCGCTCGACGGCTTCCCACCGGGCCGCGTCGCGCGGGACGAGCGTGCGACATCGCGGGCACCTGAAGCCCGCTGACCTCCCGAGAGACTTCGTCCGTTTGCCGCATGCGGGACACAATGGATTCGACACCTTTCGCACGACAGACACCGCGGAGACGACGCACAGCTTCTCTAGGTTCAAGGTCGCCGGCGAGGCTCTCACCGCCCCCATTGCGATGACGCGGTCCCCGGGAAGCAAGTTACGGACGACGGACCGGAACTGTTTCGATGGTTCGTACGCCGTGATATCGATTGGCCCGACTCGCACAACGACGTGGCCTCCCGCGAGGACGCGGGGAAGCGAGGACACGTCGCCCTCCAAGCGCACCGTCAGGTGAGGCCGCGGGGACGCACGGGACATGACATGGTCGTCCGTCCCTTGGTTGGTCTCGAAGATGAGCCATCGTTCGGGACGCTCGCCATCGATGATGCTCATCGCGGCCGGCAAGACCGCCGGGTCGTCGCCGCGAATCCCGAATAGGATCGGGCATGGTGAGCGAGGAGCGATCACCGCTCGATCGTTCGCGTAATCGTAATTATTGAACGTGCTTGGAAAGTCGTGGTCCATCCGGATTACGGACTCCGGCGCAATTCTTCGCTCGGTCGACCACGCCTCCAGCGCCCGATAGGTCAGGATCTCGTAGGTACGGTCGCGAGGACGCCAGGCGATGGCCGCGAGGGCACCGATCAGGCCTCGTCCGTTCTTGTAAGACCGCACGACGCCCAGACCGCGAGCGCTGGCCTTTGCGGATCGTTTCGATACAACCCCGCGAACCGCTCGCCAGTAAAGGGTCGGAGTCGGTTGCCCTCTCAATACCGCGAACCCGGGGTTCGTCGTCGAGTCATCGAACCGAGACCACCGTTCCACGAGGGGGGCGATACGATCTGCGACCGCAGCCTGTTCCGAAATTGTCCGTCCCCTCGAGTAGGCTTGAATGGGACGGCCTGCAATCGATCCGACAACAAAGGGTCGGCCCACGCCTTCGCCGAAGCGCATGCAGACCGCACCGTTCCCTCGGGTCTTCCACGGGATATTCGGATTGAGCCGGACGAGTCGCGGATAGCCGATGAGGTCGAAATCCTCGGTGAGGTCGCGGACAATTTCCGTCGCGAGGAACGTCGTGCACATGCCTTGGAGACTGTCCGTGTCGTCCACGCCAATCCAGAGGACCATTCGTCCACCGAACGACGACCCGACCTAAAACCCGAGGCCCCGAACCTTGAAATAGCGTCCGCCCATAAGTCGGCTCCACAGATGCCCATCCGCACCTTCGAGCTCTCTCACGTCGATGGCCGTCGGTTCGTGAAGCCAACGGACCGCTGGATCAATTTGCGGGTCGACCACAACAGCACCGTCACCCTGATCTCGGAACTCGGCGATCGGCAGGCCTCCGTCGATTTCCGATTCACCGCGAACTACCATGCGTCGGAGGCCGTCGTGGGCCTCATCCAGATCGAGGGGAACATCCTCTGGGAGGGAGATGCCAAGGGCCTCGTGAAGGGTTGGTCGGCCGGCGGACAGATGCCTCCCGACGTCGCACAGGAAATTCACACCGTGATCATGACGAACTGCATCCCGGAGGCGGTCCTGCTGGCCCGCGAGCTGCGCCTGCCGCCGCCCATCCCGATCCCGCAGGTGAATGTTCCCCAGCAGCCCGGAAAGCCTGCGAAAGGCCGATCGCCGGAGATCGCCTGAACCGATTGGCTTCAGTGGCTTCACGAGAGCCTTTCATTTTTGCCCGTGAATCTCACTCTCTAAATTCGGAACGTCGGATTGAAGAGGTACTGTGGAATTCGTCCGGGCCTACGAGGTAGATAGGTGTCCACGAAGCAACATGCCGGTACGAAATTGATTCTTGAGGCCGGCTCTCCGACAGACCAATTCGTGGTCCCAACAAATTCCGCCTTCCTCGCGACCGCACCCGAACCGGCCCCTCTCGTGGCTCGCGTTAGCACTTACAGCGCGGGTAAGGTTTCCCAGCAGGGGGAGCCGGACGCCTCCGTCTCGAGGAGGACCAGGACGCCCCAGTTCGTGTACCATCTCATCCGGTCGGCCCGGAACGTTGTCTTTCCGATCGGTCCCCTTCAGGACCAAGTTCGTTGGTGGCTCCGCCACCACGCCGAACGGCCGTCCGAGACCTGGGTCCTCCAGCCGAGTCTCCTGGGCCCGGTGTGGCGACACGAGCGCTGGGCGGACCGGCACAAAGAGATCTTCGCGGTGGCCATCCTCGAGCCCCGCTAGAGCAACGCCGCGTGTGGTTCGTTCGCCGAGGGGCGCACCACGTCCCGTCGTCCTCCCGAAATCGCTGAATCGCGGTGAGCATTGAACGAGCCAAGGCGCGATTCGCTCGGCCGAACCATCACTTGATGTGGTCCAAGCTGAACGATCCAACGCTCACGCTCGACTTCGTGTACGTATACCGGATCCAGCCGCGGCTTTGGACGTCGCAGATGCCTTTGATGCTCAGGAAGGACTTGAGCTGCTCGACCTTGAACTCGATGCTGCCGTCCATCAGGGAACCGAGCATCTGGATCTCCTGCTCCTCGTGCATCCCCTTCTCGATGACGTAGAAGGCGACGGCCTTGTCCCTCTTCCGCCGCCCGACGAACGGTTGGAGGAACTTGAACGTCGTCGTCGGGTCCAAGTACGCGATCAGCGTGGACACGCTCCGGAATCCGAGGCGGTACGTCGGATACTTCTTCTTCCACTCCGCCGCGGTCGCCTCGACGGCCTTCAGGATCGACTGGTGGTCCGTCGGATCGTCGATGTAGGTCGTGTTCGGATCCGTCGCCTCGGCGCCCATCGACTTCGAGTACGCGTCGATGTACCGGACCAGGCCGAGCTTTTCGTATTCCTCGTACCCTTGGAGGACGAACGACATGTCGTCGCGGACGTCCGCCGGGCCCTTGTCTGTCAGCACCCAGAGGACCGGGACGCCCTTCTTGAGGCCCTCCCCCATGAACAGGTTCACGAGGACCTCCTTTCCGACGTACGCGGGGCCGTACACGGAGGCGTTCGTCCCGAAGGGGATGCCGCCGAACATGAGGTCGTCGAGGCGCGGGATGCCCGTCTTGACCTTCTGCTGCTTGACCTCGATCTGGAGTTCCTGCTCCCGGGCCTCGATGTCTTCCGTGATCAGGCCCTGCTCCCGCATCCGGAGCTCCTCCATCTTCTGCTGGAGGTACTTCTCCTTCGTCCGCACCTCCTCCTCCTTCTGATTGATCTGGGACTTCAGTTCCTCGAGGCGGGCCTTCATGTCGAGCTCCTCGGTCGAGCCCCCCTGCGCCTTGGCCTCCTCGACTTTGCGCCGCTCCGCTTGGACGAGCTTCTCGCGGTACAGCATGTCCTCCTCGCGGCGGAGGAGTTCTTCCTCCTTGTAGGCGAGCGGTTCCTTCACCTTTTTGATCTCGTCCTCCTTCGCCTCGAGGTCGTCCTGGAGCCGCTGGAGATCCTGCTCCCGCAAGAGGAGGGTCCGTTCCCGCTGCAGGACATCGTGTTCCTTCTTCGTGAGGGCCCCGCCGAGTTCCGTCTTCGGCTTGCCCTCGAAGGCCTGCGCCTGCGCGCGGACCTTATCCTCGATCTTGTATCGGTTGACGTCGCCTTCGAGCGAGATGATCCGCTTCTTGAACTGCTCTTCCTTCGCCAGGTAATCCTGCTCCATCTCCCGCAGCTCTTCCTCGAGGCGGCGCTTCAGCTCCTCCGTCGGACCCGTCACCTCATCCGGATGGATGGCGGCGATGCGTTCCTCCTTGCCGCGAAGCGCGGCCTCGCGCTCCACGAGGTCCGCCTCCCGCTTCTTCAGCTCCCGCTGGTCAGGTTTCAGCTTCGCGAAGCCGGATTCGACTTGCTTCTTCAGCGCCTCGTTCACGGACCGGAGCTTGGCCGACTCGGTCTCGATCTCCTCCCGGAGCTTTTGTTCTTGCTCGAGGCGCTTCCTCACTTCCGGGGACGTCCCGGCCTTGAGCTGCTGCGTCTTCACGTACTTGATGACCGCGATGGAACCTTTCTTGATGTGCTCGATCTCCTGCTCCAGCTCCTTCCGCTTCCCGATCTCCGTCTGCAACTGCTTCGACAGGGTCGCGGTCTCCTCGATGTACTTGACCGGATCGAACTTGCCCTGACGGAAATTCGAGAGTTCGCGGTTCAGCGTGGCGCGCATCGACTCGAGCTCGGCCCGCATCCCGTCGACCTCCATCGCCTTCGAGCGGAGCTCGCGGACCTTGTCATCCGACATGCGGTCGGAGGTGACGCGGGCGGCCAAGCCCCCGCCGGAGGTCGTGGGGACGCCGATCCAGTCCTGGAAGGCCGTGTCCTCGCCCGAGAGCCATTTCCGCAGCGCCTCGTCCCGGGAGTCGCCGGTTCCGGGGGCGCTGAGCCAGGTGCTCGCTTCGCCCGATTCGTTTTTCAGCCAGGAAGGGAGTCCTTTGTCCGTCGTCGTGGGCGCATCCTGCTTCGTCCCGCAGACGACGCATTCCCCGTGCGGGTTCACCTCGCCGCCGCAGACGCGGCAGACCTGCTGAGCGACGGTGCTATCCGCCGGTTTCACTGCCATTGGAGCGGCGCCTCCCGAAGCCTCGCGTACACGGCCGACATGGAGAATCGGTCGCCGTCGCTAGCCGTCCCGAGGGTATTTAATCGTGAGGACGGCATTATCATACAACAATCTAGCGCGAGCGAGGATGGTCGCGAGGTCCGCTCCGCGACCCGCGGACGCACCCCGGAAGAGTCTTTATAGGCTGGGACGAATCTGACGGTATCTTGAGGGCGTCCGAAGAGGGGCGGGCCGTGGGGACGGAGAGCGAGAAACGGATTATCGTGCGGATCGACCCGAACGACGAGTCGATCACCCTCAAGGACATCATGCAGCGGATCCAGGACATCCAGCGGCAGCACCCCGACCTCGACGTGTTCTTCGACGGCGACGAGTACGCGGTCTGCTCGCGGCCGAAGGAGAAGGCCCGGGCCATCGCGGAAGCGGTCGAAGGCAAGAAGAAAGCCTGAGGAACCGAATCCTTTTGGCGGGTGCCCGCATTGGGCCGGGCCATGGCGATGCACAAGCCCACGAAGGCGGAGCTGACCTCGGTCCCGATCGAGCACCTGGACCTCGAGAAGACGACGTCCGTCGCCGACCTCGTGGATGGATACAAGCGGATCTCGTTCCAGGCCCGGACCTTGGGCCTCTGTGCCTCCGTCCTCGAGAACGCGATGACGGACCCGAAATGCACCGTGTTCTTCGGCGGCGCGGGAGCCCTCACACCCGGCGGCCTGCGCAAGGTCATGCGCGACATGGTGGAGTTCGGCCTCGTCGACGTCGTCGTGACGACGGGCGCGATCGCCTATCACGATTACTACGAGGCCCACGGCCACCGCCACTATGCGACCACGCCGGAGACGGATGATATCGTCCTCCGGGAGCATTTCCTCGACCGCGTCTACGATACCCTCGCGGACGAGTCCCTCTTCCGAGAATGCGACGACGAGATCGCGCACCTCGCGGACGGCCTCGAGGTGCGGCCGTACAGCTCGCGGGAATTCCTCTGGGAGATGGGGAAGATCGCCTCCAAGGACCCGAACTCCCTCGTCGGCGCCTGCTATCGAAAGGGCATCCCGTACTTCGTGCCCGCCCTCAACGATTCGTCCATCGGCATCGCCCTCGCGAAGCACCATCACGATCGGGTGAAGGCCAACAAGACGCCCATCGCGATCGACTCAATCAAGGACAACTACGAGATCGCCCAGGTCAAACTGAAGTCGCCGAGGACCGGCGTCTTCTACGTCGGCGGAGGAACTCCGAAGAACTACATCTCGCAGGTCGAGGTGATCCAGGAGGTCATGGGGTACCCGGAGAACCCGCACATGTACGCGGCCCAGATCACGGTCGACGTGCCGCAGTGGGGAGGCCTCAGCGGCTGCACCTTCGAGGAGAGCCAGTCGTGGGGGAAGTTCCACAAGGACGCGAAGATGGCCCAGAGCCTCGTCGATGCGACGATCGGGCTGCCGCTGCTGATCGCCTACCTGTTGCAGAAGGGCGTCCATAAGAAGCGGAAGCAGAAGAAATATCGGTGGAAGGGCGAGGAGCTCGCGGAACTCACGTGAGGCCGGGCGTCAACCGCCGCGCACTCGGTGGGCATACTGCCGCAAGGTTTCCTCTTGCTCCGGTTCGATCACGCCTCGGACGGTCCCATAAGCGTCCCCCGCCCGTTGCCGGATCTCCCGGATGGCCGCGTCGGCCGACATCCCGCGGTGGATGAGGAACGCGGCGAGCATCGTGCCGGTCCGGCCTCGGCCGGCGTAGCAGTGCACGAGGACTTTCTTCCCTTCCGTCAGCTTCGCCTCCGCGAAGGCCACGAAGTCATCGATCTGGTCGAAGGTCGGCGACGTGAAGTCCTCGACGCAGATCTTCTTGTGCTCGAACCCCGCGTCCTCGATCTCGAACGTGTTCAATCGGTCGCACTCAAGGCTGACGACCACGCCGAACCCCATCTTCCGGAGACGGGCAAAGTCCCATTCCATGAAGGCCGGACCCGGGAGGCCCGCGAGGCGCCCTCCCTCGATCGTGTAATAGGACATCCGCATGGGCGGCCTCCATTTCCGCCCACTAGTTCAAAATACCGCCGGGGTCATCGGATCGAGCGATGCCTCGCGGCCGCATGACGATCGGCCTGTACAATTCGTACGACCCGGTGAAATTCGCCGAAGCCCATCGACGCGCGCTCGCCCGGGCGGCGCCGGTGGCCCTCGCCTTCGACGCGAACCTCGCGACGTTCGGCTTCCCGTTCGAGCGCGAGTTGCGGACGCCGCAGCAGACCGCGGCCTGGGTTTCCGGGACCACGACGATCGGCCTGGAGGGGAAGTACCTCCGGGAGCTCGCCGAAGCGGGACGTCTCCTCACGTTCGAGTTCCCGAAGCGCGGCTTTCCACCGCAACTCGGCGACGTCGTCGTCACCACGAACCATCCCGATCCGAAGAAAGAGGTCGACGCGAAGTTCCTCGCGGGCCTGCTCCGCGGTGGGACGTCGTTCGTGCTGGTGTTCGGCCTCGGCCCCCACGGCCTCGACGATCGCGACGTCGAGGCGCTCGGCCGCTACCACTTCGATCTCACGGGCCGCGGGCTCGTTTTGGAGACCGCGACCGCGATCGGGGCGGCCCCCGCCATCATCGCGGCGCACCTGGATTCGTAGGCCTCGGAAATCCGGTCCGCCGCTCAATTCTTAAATAGGCCCCCCCGTTGCGAAGCTCGGCAGCCATGACCAACGCAACCTTGGAACTCTGCGACAACTTGCTCCTCACGAGCCCGGCCCGGCTCCCGACGCGATACGGCGCCTTCCGAATCTACGCGTTCCAATGTCCGTACACCGGGGAAGATCACGTCGCGCTCGTGCGAGGGCAAATCGCGGGCCGCGAGCGGGTCCTCCTCCGTCTGCATTCGGAGTGCGTCACGGGGGACGTCTTCGGTTCCGAACGTTGCGATTGCGGGGCCCAACTCGATGCGGCGCTGAAGAAAATCGGCAAGGCGCCCCGCGGCGTCCTGCTCTACCTCGCGCAAGAAGGACGCGGGATCGGGATCGCCAACAAGATCGCTGCCTACCACCTGCAGGACCATGGCCTCGACACGGTCGACGCCAACCGGGTCCTCGGATTCCCAGCGGACCTCCGATCCTACAAGTGCGCCGCCTGCATGCTGCGGGTCCTCGGCGTAAAGTCCGTGCGACTCATGACGAACAACCCGGCCAAGGTCGAGCAGCTCGAATCGTACGGGCTCCGGGTGGCCGACCGCATTCCGCTCCAGATCCCGGCGACCGCCGCGAACATTCGCTACCTCCGGACGAAGAAGTCCAGGCTCGCCCATCTGCTCGAGACGCCGGTGGTCAATGGGCCTCGAGCACGGCGACGATCTGGTCGACGATGACGGAGTCGCCTTCGACGACCCGGACCTGTTTCACGATTCCATCGTGAGGCGCCGGGATCTCGTTCTGCATCTTCATCGCCTCCAGGACGAGGAGGGTATCTCCCCGTTTGACCTGGATGCCGACGCGGGCCTCGACGCGGACGACGCGGCCGGGCATGGGCGCATGGATCGGCAGCGCTCGAGCCGAGCGTGACCTCGCCTTCGATCCCGAGTGAGAAGCCTCGTCCTCGATCTCCGAAATCTCGATTTCATGGGTTCCGTCGTCGGTCACGGCGGTCCGGCCGACGAGGCCGACGCGGCGCCATTTCGGACCCAGGCGGACCTCGATCCCGCTGTCGACACGGCGTACCTTCCCGCGGTACTCGGCCCCGTCGACCCGAATCACGATGCCTTCGGGTCCCTGCTCGACCTCGACACGGCGGGGCTCACCATCGACGACGAGGCGGAACCGCATGGTCACCTCCCGCGAGGAGTTGCCGTCGCCCGGCCGCAGACCACGCCGACGCTTTCGGCCGCATCAGGTCGACGGTCGGGCCGGACTTCAATCGCCCACTCGCGGCGACCGCCGCGGCGATTTCCGCGATCTGCTGCTCCCACGGCCCGCGGCTTCGGATTCGCCCGACGAGCCGGAGGTCGTCCACCATCGTCGTCCAGAGGTTTCCCTTGACGAAATCGCGGTCGGACAGGAGGACCCGGTGGAACGGGAGCGTGGTGTGGATGCCGCGAACCTCGAAGGCGTCGACGCTCTGGAGCATCCGACGCACCGCCGTGTCACGGGAGGAACCGCCGACGACGAGCTTCGCGATGAGCGGATCATAGAACGCGGGGACCGTGGATCCTGCCGCCACCCCGGCGTCGACCCGAATCTGGGCCCCGGCGGGGGCTCGAAAGTCGACGACCGAACCGGGCGACGGGAGGAAATTTCGGAGCGGGTCTTCGGCGTTGATCCGGCATTCGATCGCGTGGCCCTTCCAGCGCATCTCGTTTTGGGAGACTTCGATTCCGTCGCCGGAGGCGACCCGAAGTTGTTGCCGCACCAGGTCCACGCCCGTGACCATTTCGGTTATCGGATGCTCGACCTGGAGACGGGCATTCACCTCGTTGAACGTGAACCGGCCGTCGTGGAACAGGAATTCCACCGTCCCGGCGTTGCGATAGCCCAGGGATTGCAAGCCGCGCACGGCGACCTCCCGCAGACGCTTCCGAACCGCGGTCCCGATCGCAGGCGACGGGGTCTCCTCGACGAGCTTCTGGTGTCGCCGCTGGACGCTGCACTCCCGTTCGACGAAGCCGACCCCGACCCCGCGATCCCCGAGGAGTACTTGCACCTCGACGTGACGGGCCTGTTGCAGATACTTCTCGAGGAACAGGTCGGGGTTGCCGAAGTTCGCGCGGGCGACGGACTGCGCGGCCTCGAACGATTCCGCGAGGCCTTCGGGTCCGTCGACGCGCGACATGCCGATCCCCCCGCCGCCCGCGGTCGCCTTGAACAGCACGGGGTACCCGATCTCCGCCGCAACCTCGCGCGCCTCGTCCACGGATCCGAGGACGCGATCGACGCCCTCGGTGACGGGCACGCCGGCCTCCGCCATCGCTCGACGAGCCGACACCTTGTCGCCCGTGACCGCAATCGCCCCGGGCGGTGGACCGACGAACACGATGCCCGCCTCCGCGCAACGCATGGCAAAGTCCGCTTTCTCCGAAAGGAACCCATATCCCGGATGGATCGCGTCGGCCCGCGTCTCGGTGGCGGCGCGGAGCATCGCGCTCGCGTTCAGGTAGCTCTGCGCCGGGAGCGGACCTCCGATCTCGACGCTTTCATCCATCGCGGTCCGGTGGAGGGCGGTCCGATCCGCCTCCGAGTACACGCCGATGCAGTGGATGCCCATCGCGCGGGCGGTCCGGGCGACGCGGATCGCGATCTCCCCGCGGTTCGCGATGAGCAATCGCCGGAACATGTGCCTCCGGCTCAGAGCGGGATGTTCCCGTGCTTCTTCGGCGGTCGCGTCTCCCGCTTCGTCCGGAGCACGGCGAAGGCCTCGATGACCCGCGGCCTCGTCTCGATGGGCTCGATGACGTCGTCGAGGTAGCCCATGCGGGCGGCGATGTAGGGATTCGCGAACCGCTCCCGGTACTCCCTCACGAGTTCCTTCTCGCGCTTCGCCGGGTCCGCGGCTTCCTCGATCTCTTTCTTGAAGATGATCTGGACCGCCCCCTCGGGCCCCATGACCGCCAATTCGGCGGACGGCCACGCGAAGTTGAAGTCGCCACGGATGTGCTTCGACGACATCACGTCGTAGGCGCCCCCGTACGCTTTGCGCGTGACGATCGTGACCTTGGGGACGGTCGACTCGCTGTAGGCGAATAGGAGCTTCGCGCCGTTGCGAATGATGCCGCCGTACTCCTGGTCCGACCCCGGCAGGAATCCGGGGACGTCGACGAAGGTCAGGAGGGGGATGTTGAAGGCGTCGCAAAAGCGCACGAAACGCGCGGCCTTGATAGACGATGGATTGTCGAGCGTCCCGGCGAGGACCTTCGGCTGGTTCGCGACGATTCCGACCGGATGGCCCGTGAGTCGGGCGAAACCGACCACGATGTTGCGGGCCCAGAGTCCGTGGACCTCGAACCAAGAGCCCCGGTCGACGATCCGCTTGATCACTTCGAGCATATCGTACGGCTTGTTCGGCTCCCGCGGGACGATGGTCGCGAGCTCCGGATCCATCCGGTTCGCATCGTCCTCCGCGGCGAGGACGGGCGGATCGTCCACGTTGTTCGACGGGAGGTAGCTCAGGAGCCGACGGATGATTCGGAGGGCCTCGGCTTCGTCCTCGGCCGCGAAATGCGCGACGCCGCTCTTCTCGGCGTGCGTCAGCGCGCCACCGAGGGCCTCGAACGTGACCGACTCCCCGGTCACCGCCTTGATGACCCCTGGACCGGTGATGAACATGTTCGACGTGCCCTTCGCCATGATGATGAAATCGGTCATCGCGGGGCTGTAGACCGCGCCGCCGGCGCACGGCCCGAGGATCGCGCTGATCTGAGGGACGACGCCGGACGCGAGGACGTTGCGGTAGAAGATCTCCGCGTATCCGCCGAGGCTGATGACGCCCTCCTGGATCCGCGCGCCCCCGCTGTCGTTCAGGCCGATCACCGGGGCGCCGACCTTCATCGCCATGTCCATGATCTTGACGATCTTGTTCGCGTGCATCTCGCCGAGGCTTCCGCCGAAGACCGTGAAGTCCTGAGAGAACACGAACACGATCCGGCCGTCGATCGTCCCGTGGCCCGTGACCACGCCGTCGCCGGCGATGCGCTTCTGGTCCATCCCGAACTCCGTCGTCCGATGCTCGACAAAGGCGTCCATCTCGACGAAGGACCCGGGATCCAACAGGACGTCGAGCCGCTCCCGCGCGGTGCGCTTGCCCTTCGCCCGCTGGGCGTCCTGGCGATCCTTGCCGCCGCCCATCTTCGCGAGGGCCTTCCGCCGTCGCAGCTCGTCGACGCGCTCGTCGCCCGTCATCGCGCAGACAAACGCGGAGGCGTGTCATTAAGGCTTCGCGGTCATCGAGCGGGCCGGCCATCGTTGCCCGGGACGTCAAGGCAAGATCTTGAGTTGGCCCTCGACGAACTCATGCTTCGCGTTGTCCTCATCCATGATAATGAGGGCGCCATTCGGCGCGATGTCGTAGGCCCGACCGGTGACGGTCCCCTTCGACGTGGTCGCGCTCACCTTCTTGCCGATCGTCGTGCATTGACCGCGGTACTCCTTGATGAGGAACTCGATCTTCGTGTTCCGGTACCTCGAATACAGGTCGTCGAGTTGACTGAGCAGGTAGTCGAGGAACTCGTCGTTCGCGACGAAGAGGTTCACTTCCCGCTTCATCGTCGTCGCGGTCGCCTGCAGGTCCGGCGGCAGGCGGTCGAGGTCCACGTTCGTGTTCACGCCGATGCCGATTATGACGTGGTACGTCTCCCGGCGATACACGCCTTCGGAGAGGATCCCCGCGATCTTGCGACCCTGGTAGACCGCGTCGTTGGGGTACTTCAGGCCCGCGAAGACCCCGAAATGCCGCAACGCCTTGACGACCGGCATCCCGGCGAGGAGGCCGAGGACCCAGGCCTGCGGCTCCTTCGGGCGGAGGATGACGGAAGCGTACAGCCCTCCCGGCGGCGAGGCCCAGGCGCGACCCTGCCGCCCTTTGCCCGCCGACTGCCGGTCGGCCCAGAGGACGAGGCCTTCCTCCAGGTCCGTCTCGAGCAGCTCCTTCGCGGTCTCGTTCGTCGACTCGAGGACATCGAAGTGCCACATGGACCGTCCCACGATCTTTCGGTTCGGGTCGTGGAACTCGCCGATCTTCAACGGAAAAATCGGACGCGCGGCGTCTATTTCAACGTTCCCGGCTCACGTCGTCGCCCGGACCGCGGCGGGCGCCTTCGCCTTCGACAGATCCTGGCTCGCGAGGAAGCCCCAGAACATGACCGCGATCCCGACGAACTCGCCGATGTACAGGGCCCAGGAAAGCCCGAAGCGCGCGAGGGACCCGCCCGCCGCGATGATCACGGCCCCGATCCCGATCCAGAGGTTGAAGAGCATGCGGGTGCGCCAGAAGGAGTAGGCGGCGATCCCGATCAGCGCGACGCTGCCAGGGATCGTGAAGAGCGGGGAATAGATCCGGACGCTGTCCGGCAACGCCGTCCCCGCGACCGGAATGGACGAGGCGAAGGCCGCGGTGTTGACGGTCGCGCCGGCGACGGCGACCGCGAAGCCGGCGAAGAGGACCAACGTATAGAGGGCGAAGCCGAGGCCCGCCCGCCGGTGGATCAGCAGGACGGAACCGATGCCGAGGACCGCGACGAGGGGCGCCGCCACGAGGTAGTACGCTTTGTAGGTCGACGGAGTCCATCCGTAGGCTTCCGCGAGAAACTGCGTGAAGGCCGCGACGCCGTACAAGGCGAGGCCTAGGGCCCACGCAAGCTGGAACGGTTTTCGGCGGGAGATCCATTGGTTGACCACGAGGGCCGCAAAGATGAAGCTCACGACCGTCGCGCCGAGCGATACCGCTGCGCCTTCCGTGGACATCGAGGGCCGCGGACCGAGGCCGCTCGGATAAAGATTCGCGATGGAATTCAGCCTAATCCCGCTGACGGCTCGAGCCCTCAGGGGGAGTCTTGGACGAGTTCGAGGAGGACGCCGCGGGCCGATCGCGGGTGGAGGAAGGCGACGAGCCGTCCATGGGCCCCGGGTCGCGGTTCGGCGTCGATCAACTCGAGGCCTTGCTCTCGGAGGCGGCGCATCTCCTCGCGAATGTCGCGGACGGAGAAGGCCAGGTGATGCAGGCCTTCGCCGCGACGCTCGATGAACCGGGCGATCACGCCTTGCGGCGAAAGGGACTCGAGGAGTTCAATCCGGACCGGGCCGGCCCGGAGGAAGGCGACCCGCACGCCCTGCGCCGAGACGTCCTCGGCCGGCTCGGCCTCGAATCCGAGCTTGCGGTAGTCGGCTAGGGCCTCGTCGAGCCGGCGGACCGCGACCCCGATGTGGTGGGCGGGCCCGATCATACTTCCTGCCTTGGCCGGTAGGTCCCGAACACCGTCCGGAGGACGTCGCTGATCTCCCCGAGCGTCGCCTTCGCCTGCACGGCCTCGATGATCGCCGGCATGACGTTCTCGTCCTTGCGAGCGACGTCCTCAAGGCGGCCGAGATGCCTCTTCGCCGCCTTCGGATCCCGGCCCTCGCGGAACTGCCGCAACGTTCGAACCCGTTCCGCGGCGAGCTTGGGGTTCGTCTTGGGGATCGGGATCCGCTCGCCCTCCTCGACGAAGGCATTCACGCCGACGACCGTCCGCTCCCCCCGTTCGAGCTCGACCTGGTAGCGGTAGGCCGAATCGGCGACCTGCAGCTGGACCCAACCGGACTCGATCGCCTTGCGCATGCCGCCCCGGCGGTCCACTTCGCGGATCAGGGCGGCGGCCTCCGCCTCGAGACGGTCCGTCAGGGACTCGACCACGGCCGAGCCGCCCGCGGGATCGACCGTGTTCGCGACGCCGCTCTCGTGGGCGAGGATCTGCTGGGTGCGCAACGCGAGCCGCACGGCCTTCTCGGACGGCAGGGAAAGGGCCTCGTCCATGCTGTTCGTATGGAGGGACTGGGCACCGCCGAGGACGGCGGCGAGGGCCTGCACCGCCACGCGGACCGCGTTGATCTCCGGTTGTTGGGCCGTCAGCGTGACCCCCGCCGTCTGCGCGTGAAACCGGAGCGCCATCGACTCCGCTTGCTTCGCGTGGAACCGGTCCCGCATGATCGTCCCCCAGAGGCGGCGGGCGGCCCGGAACTTCGCGACCTCTTCGAGCAAGTCGATGTGGGCGTTGAAGAAGAACGAGATCTGCGGGGCGATCGCGTCGACATCGAGGCCTCGGGCCACCGCCTCATCGAGGTACGCGATCCCGTTCGCCAGCGTGAACCCGATCTCTTGCACCGCCGTCGCGCCGGCCTCGCGGATGTGGTATCCGCTCACGCTGATCGCGTTCCATCGCGGCACCTCGTGCGAACAGAACTCGATCACATCGAGGGCGAGGCGCATCGAAGGGCCCGGCGGATAGATGTACGTGGAGCGCGCGACGTACTCCTTGAGGATGTCGTTCTGGACCGTGCCCCGCAGCGCCTCCCGGCGGATGCCTCGGCCCTCGGCGACGGCGATGTAGAGGGCGAGCAGGATCGGCGCGGTCGCGTTGATCGTCATGCTCGTGCTGACGCGGTCGAGCGGCAGGCCGTCGAACAGCCGGCCCATGTCCTCGATCGTCGAGATCGCCACGCCGACGCGCCCGACCTCGCCTCGGGCGAGGGGCGCGTCGCTGTCGTATCCCATCTGCGTCGGCAAGTCGAAGGCGACGCTCAAGCCCTCGTTCCCGTGCTCGAGGAGATACCGGAACCGCCGGTTCGTCTCCTTCGCGGTCCCGAAACCCGCGTACTGGCGCATCGTCCAGAGGCGGCCGCGGTACATCGTGGCCCGCGCGCCGCGGGTGAAGGGCGGCTCGCCCGGGAATCCGAGCGTCGCCGCGAAGTCCGCGGGGGAGTGGTGGGGCGGCGTCAGGACGACGTCCAAAGGGAGGTCGCTGCCGGTCTTGCCCGACGCGGTCAATGGGGCCGATCGTCCTTGTTCGCGCTTCGCGGGAGACCGCGGACGCTTCTTCCGTGTCGCCATGGCCCTTCGGACGTCGGACCAATGGACCCGCGGATAAGGGTTGCGTCAATAGGTCGTCCAGGACAGGCCGAGCGGAGGGACCGTCACGCCCCGCCCTCGTTCGACGCTCCCGACGACGCGCGCGTTCACCTCCGGGCGGAGGGATCGGATGATCGGCTTCGCCGCGTCCTCCGGCGCGACGATCGCGAAGCCCATCCCCATGTTGAACGTCTGATACATCTCCGACGGTGCGATGCCGCCGAGCATCTGGAGACCCCGGAACACGGGGGGCACCTCGAGCGGCTCCGAGATCCGGAACTCGACGTTCGGCTTGAGCCGGACCAAGTTCCGGACCCCGCCGCCAGTGATGTGCGCCATCCCGTGGACCTTCCCGCGACCGAGGGCCCGCAGGACCGGACGGACGTAAATCGCGGTCGGCTCGAGGAGCTCCTCCCCCCAGGGCCGTCCGCTTTCCGGGACGGAATCGAAGATCGTCAGGGCCGAGTCCGCGAGGACCCGTCGGGCCAGCGTGAGGCCGTTCGAGTGGATCCCTGTGCTCGGAAGGCCGATGATCACGTCGCCCGGCCGGATCGCCCGGCCGTCGATGATCTTCGTCTTGCGGACGGCCCCGAAGCAGGTCCCCGCGAGGTCGATCTCCCGGATGAGTTCCGGGACGACGGCGACTTCCCCGCCGATGATCGAGACGTTCGCGAGCTCCGCGCCTCGGTTCAGGCCGACGCCGATCTGGCGAGCGACCTCCTGGTCGTAGGCCGAAATCGCGACGTAGTCGACGAACGCGAGCGGCTCCGCCCCGATGCAGATCATGTCGTTCACGTTCATCGCGACGCAGTCGATGCCGACCGTGTCCCACCGGCGCATCTCCTTCGCGACGAGGACCTTCGTGCCGACGCTGTCCGTGCAGAGGGAGAGCGCGTGGGACCCGAAGTCGACGAGGCCGGTGAAATGGCCGATCTTCGTGAGGGGTCTGCCTACGCCCTTTCGTCGATAGCGCAGGGCAGCGACGAGGGCGGCGATGTGCGCCGCCTTCTCGTCCTGGCTCACGCCGGCCTCCGCATAGGTGCGGACCACGCGCAAGCAACCGAGCGCGGCTATTTCAAGGGTACGCGGGCCGAATGGTTAACATGTTAAGCCGGGAGCGCAAGCCGACGAGGGAAAGCCTCCAGGGTCGACCGCGCGATGGACATGGGCCCGATGGCCACGTGAACTCCCAGGCGACGCAGGCGGCCCTCCAATTCGAGGGCATCCCTCGGAGGCATGACGAGGACGCTCTGCCCGATCCAGACGACGCCGGGACGGTGAATGAACCCCTTCTCCCGGTACGGCCGCCGCTCTCGCCCTTCCGAGATCCGCTGCCGCCGGAAGATGATTTGACAGACCCTCGCCGCCGTGGCCCGAGCGGACCCCGAGACGTCATACGAGAGCAGGACCCGCTCTCCCTCGTATCCTTCGATCGTCATCGCCACCGGATGGAAGTAGCTATATTATAGCTTTTCCATGGGAGCCGCGAAACTACTCGGAGCTGGTTAACATGTTAAGCCGGCGGCCGAGAAAGGGTTATGGAGCGCCGCGGTCTAGGTGCCCTGCGATGGGCAAGGCGTGGGTGAAGGCCCGCCGCCACGACCGGTTCTATCGGGCCGCGAAGCGACAGTCGTATCGGAGTCGCGCCGCGATCAAGCTGTCCCAGATCGGGCGCCGATACAGTCTGTTCCGAGAAGGGGATGTCGTCGTGGACCTCGGAGCCGCTCCGGGCGGATGGTCCCAAGTCGCGGGGGAGTGCGTCGGTCCGAAGGGGCGCGTCATCGCGGTGGACCAAGTCACCCTTTCGCCCCTGGAGGGCGTCGAAGTGGTCCGCGGGGATTTCACGCGTTCCGAGATCCAGGCCCGCGTGTTCGAGCTTCTTCGTCATCCCGCGGACGTCGTGATCAGCGACCTGTCGCCGAAGCTCACGGGGCATCGATCGGTGGACGTCGCCCGATCGTTCGAGCTCGCCGAGGCCGGCCTCTCGTTCGCGGTCCGGGCGCTCCGGCCGGGAGGTCACTTCCTCGTGAAGGTCTTCCAGGGCGACGGATACCGCGAGTTTCTCCGGCGGGTCTCCGAGCACTTCGAACACGTCAAGGGCGTGAAGCCGTCTTCGTCCACGCCGTCGAGCCCTGAGATCTACGTGCTCGCCCAGGGCCGCTTGTAGCCCTCGCACCGGTGGGCGCGCGAGGGCCTCCACCAAGCCGCCAGCGACTCTTGTTTACGTCGCTGTCGTAGCCCGGGCCCCGACGCCGCGGGAGATCGACCGCGCTTTCTCGAGGCACCGCTGCGCCTCCTCCTGCGCCCCGAGCCGGGCGAGGACCTCGCCGCGGTTGAGCCACGCCGCGACGTAGGTGGGACGGAAGCTCGTCGCCTTCTCGTGGCAGCGGTTCGCCTCCTCGAACTGATTCATCCGTGCGAGGACCACGCCCTTGTTGTTCCACGCGATCGCGTACTTCGGGCGGATGCGGAGCGCCTTATCGTAGCATTCGAGGGCCTTGCCGAACTCCGCCTTCTTGCAGTACACGGTCCCCAAGTTGCACCAGGCGACCTCGTTTTCCGGATCCAGCCGGATCGCGTTCTCGTGGCACCGCAGGGCGTCGTTGAGCCGCCCGAGGTATTTCATCGCGACCCCGCGGGAGGTCCACGCGTAGGAGGGCCGCCGCACCATCCGGATCGCGCGTTCGTAGTGGACGAGGGCCTCCTGATGCCGGCCGAGCTTCACGAGGCGGTCGCCCAGCGCGACCTCGCTGTTGGAGAGATGGTACAGGACGATCGCCGAGGCCATCCCGGCCGCGGCGATCCCGACGAAGATGATCGCGGTCCACGGACGCGTGGGATCGAAGATGTTCTGGTACATGCGGAACCCGACGAAGGTCGCCACGAGCGCAGCGACGGATCCGAACGTCACCGCGTCGAACATCCGCCCGGAGATGCCGAGGAGCTTGCCGCCCTCCGTGTCCGCCGGACTCGCCGCCACGGGGACGCGGGCGACGTCCGCGAGGACTTCCGGGACGACCTCGGGGACCTCCGCGACCGTCGACGTGGTCGAGACCTCGGCCGCTTCGTCCCCCTTCGCGGGTTGGATCTCGACCAGGAGGGAGTCGAACAGCTTCTCGGCCACTTCCTCGTCGACGTCCGGCGCATCGTCCGGGACCGTCTCCGGTTCGGCTTGCACCGGAGCCGATTTCGAGAGATCCATCAGGTCCTCGAGGAGGGCGTCCACCTTCGTGGTGGAGGAGGCTTCGCTCAGGGCATACCCGCAGGCCCCGCAGAACGGCGCGTCCGCGGGATTGGGGGCGCCGCAGACGGGGCAAGGGCTCCCTAGCTCATCGCTCATCGTGAATGGGTCGCACCCGGACCACGAGCCGATAAACGTATCGACTTGGGTTCCCCCGGTGAGAGCCTTCTTTCTGCCGCGGCCTAGTCCCAGAACCGTTTCGTCCTCGCGTACGTGACCTCGGCCGCGAGCAGGTCCCGCAGGAAGTCCTCCTCGGTCTCATGGTAGCCGCGAAGGATCCGGGCGGCGGTGTCCTCTCCGACCCCGCGGGCCATGAGGGCCACGACCGCCTTCTTGCCGTGGGCCATCACCAGGCTCGCGTTCGTGAAGAGCCGCTTCGCCTTGGCCCGGCTCTCCTTGTCCGCGCCGCCGAAGTCGAGCTTCGCGATCTTGTCCTTCTCGTACGGGGCCACGACGGCCACCATGAGCGCGTCGCAATTGGGGCATCGGATCTTCGCCGGCAGGTCGCGCACGGTCTCGCGCCAGGTCCGCTTGCAGTTCATGCACAGCAAGGTCACGGTCTCCTTCTCCAGGCGCGCCTTGACGGCGAGGAGGGTCGCGTGGTCCGCTTTCGACGGGGTGACGAGCAGGCGCCCACCTTCGAGCCCGGCCCGACCGACGGGCGTCATGCGCGTGACGACGACCTCGATCTCGCCCGATCGGATCTTCCGGAGGACCTCGATCGTCCGCGGGATGTCCATCCGCTCCCAGAACACCTTGTCGAGGACTTCCTCGAAGAGCGGCGTGTTCTCGAACGCCTTCAGGAGTCGGGGGATCGAGACGCTCTCCCATTCGACGTCCCGCCGCAGGGCGCCGAACTTCTTCGCGACGTAGACGAAGGCCCAGCGCAAGAACGCGGAGTTCTTCAGGATCACGCGCAAGAGCGGTTCGAGCGCATCGGGATCCTCGGGCCGCAGGATCTCGACGATCTGAGCCGGGTTCACGGATCGCGGGACCTCGAGCACGATCCGGTAGGGGTCCGTCTGCACGCCGACGCTCTGGCCGAACCGCGCGCTCACGAGGGAGGAAATCAGTTGGGCGAGGGTCTCGTTGACCTTGGAGCCGAGGCACGCGTTCACGATCAGCACGTCCCGCGCCGCCTCGATCGTGATCCGCCGGTCCGTCGCGAGGGGCGCGTCGCCGACGGACGCGAGGTACTCGAGGAACTTCGCGGCCCCGCGGTCGTTGACCGGGTACGCGGCGAGGTCCCGCTCCCTCCGGACGCGGCCGACTTCCTGGGCCACCGCGAAGGGGACGGGGATGTCTTCTCCGACCCAGGAGGGCACGTCGCCGATCTCCCGGACCGGCTCCACCAGGATGTGGTCCTCCTTGAAATCGACGAAGCGCCACGCGGTCCCCCGCATGATGAAGCTCTCCCCGAGCTTCGCGTTCTCCGCGACGAACCACTCGTCCAACGTGCCGATCGCCCGGCGCGAGGAGATGTCGACGACGCGGTACGTCTTGACGTCCGGGATCATGGAGATGTTCTCGAAGAAGTACGGGAGGGAGTTCGAGCTCCGCCCGAGGCGCCCGTCCCGCGACCAGAGCATCCGGATGTCCGCGAGCTGCGCGACGACCTCGTCGAAGTCCGCCCGCTTCAACTCGCGGAAGGGCCAACTGCGGCGGACGGTCGCGTAGGCCTCGTCGAGGGAGGCGAACCGCTCCGAGACGGCGATGGCGACGAGCTGGTTCGCGAGGACGGACCGGTTGTCCTTCCGCACGACGAGGTCCTCGATCTCCTCCGAGAGCGCGCGGCGCGCGATCGCACACGCCTCCGCAACGTCGTCCTCGTGCGTCGCCAAGATGACGCCGTCGGAGACCTCGCCGACGCCATGGCCGGACCTCCCGATCCGCTGGACGAGCCTCGACACCTCCCGCGGCGAGTTGTACTGCAACACGAAATCCGCGCTGCCCACGTCGATGCCGAGTTCCAAGGACGACGTGCACACGAGGGCGCGGAGCCGGCTCGCCTTGAACTCGTCCTCCATCTGCACGCGCACGTCCTTCGACAGGCTCCCGTGGTGGACGCCGATCCCGGGATCCTGGTACCAGGCCGTGAGCCGCGAGGAGAGGAACTCCGCCGTGTCCCTCGTGTTGACGAAGAACAGGGTGGCCTGGTGCTCCTTGATGAGCTCGTAGCAGCGCCGGAGGGCCGTCGCTTGGCCGGGTTGGACCCGAAGCCGTTCCGCGATCTCCGAATCCTCCTTGACCGGGTTCGGCATCTCGACGCGGATCCGCATGCCCTTCGGCATCCGGACGCGGATGATTTCGACGGGACGATCGACGCCCGCGAGGAACGCCCCGACCTCGTCCGGCGTCCCGACGGTCGCGGACAAGCCGATCCGCTGGAACTCCCGGCCGGTCAGGTCGCGCAGTCGCTCGAGGCCAACCGCGAGCTGGGCCCCCCGTTCGTCGGAGGCGAGCTCGTGGATCTCGTCGATCACGACCCAACGGACGGACTTCAGATGCTCCCGCAGCCGGCGGCCGGTGAACAGGATCTGGAACGTCTCCGGCGTCGTGATGAGCACGTCCGGCGGGTGGCGGGTGATCGCGGCCCTCTCTTGCGGCGTCGTGTCTCCATGTCGGACGGCGACACGGACCCCGAGGCGCTCCGCGAAGAAGGTCATCCGGCGGAGCATGTCGCGGTTGAGGGCCCGCAGCGGCGTGATGTACAGGACGCTCGTCGGCTCCGGCTTCTCCCGGATCAGGTGCTGGAGGAGCGGCAGGAACGCCGCCTCCGTCTTCCCGATGCCGGTCGGGGCCACCAGGAGGACGTTCGCCCCCGCCAAGATCCGGGGGATCGCCTGGACCTGAGGCTCCGTGAATTCGTCGATCCCCAGGGCCTTGACCGCGTCGAGGATGGGGGGATCGAGGCCGAGGGACTCCATGGCGGTCGCTTGAAGGGCTCCTCGGACTAAAAGTTGCTCCCCGACATACGACGCGTTCGCTCGGACGGCGTCGGTGGAAAAAAATTATCAGGGTGGATAACCGGGGCGCTGGGGTCTTACCGCGGACCTGGCAAGGGGACGACTCGAGGTTCGAGTGTGAGCCGTCGCCTGCCACCCTCACCGTTAGGGGTGACGTTCGTCCTGCTCTTGGCGGCCACCGCCCTCGTCCCGTTCTTGGGTCCGCCCGCCGCCGCGTTCGGAGAACGGCCGTTCGATTCGAACACGGTAATCAGCGGCACGAACAACTTGCTAGTCTACTCGTCCCAAAGCGTCGCGCAGTCGTTCCTCGCATCCGCATCCTATCGACTCACCGAGGTTACCTTGCGGCTGCGGAACACGGGCGATACGACCCGTGGCATCACGATCTCGATCCGGACGGACGCCGGTGGGAATCCGGCCTCGTCGAGCCTGACCAGTCGGTCCTTCATCCTCGGGAACAACGACCTGACGAACGCCCAGGTCTCGTTCTCGACCCAGCCGCAGTTGACTGCCGGCGTGGAGTATTGGATTGTCGCAGCCTCGTCGAGCTCCGTGATCAACGCTTACGAGTGGCATCACAGTAACGCGGACACATACGCCAATGGCCAGGCCAAAACAGGCGTTAGCAGCTCTTGGTTCCCCGCCTCAACGGACATGTATTTCGTCACCACCGGCCGTGAGATGGCGGCCAACCTGACGACCACCCTTCTCGCCATCAACCCAAGCCCGTCGCCAGGAAGATCAGCCACATTCCGCCTGTACCTCAACAACACGGGTGACACTACAGCAACGACGGCCTGGGTCAATGACACACAAGCCCCGGGCCTCCCCTACATCTCGGATTCTGGCGCGAGCGCGGGCTCCACGAGTCCTTGGCCGTCCTTCACGTTCCCCAACATCGGAAACGGCGCCCGGTGGTTCGACGTCATCGCGAAGGTCCCGATTGGAACGGAACCGGGGACGGTCCTGACGAAGGCCCTGACGCTCGCCTACGTCGATGGGACGGGAAGCGTCGTGACCCGGTCCCCCGCTCAGGCATCGATCCTGGTCGGGGTCCAGGCGAAGCAGCTCTATCTCGATCCCGCGAGCGTGGGTCCGTCGAGACGCCTCGACCCCGCAAGGCCGACCGGAGGGTCCGGCAGCATGTTCAGCGAAACCCTACCGAAGGACGGTAGCGGACACGACTACGATTTGGATCCGGTCCTCGCCCGATCGTTCCACGCGCTGGACAGTCGCGCGACCCTCTTCCTCGACTCCGCGACGCACGACGTCCGGACGCTTCGCTTCAATCTCACCGTCTCCGACTGGAACGGGGTCACGTTGACGCCCATCGCCTCCGTCGAACAAGCCGTGACGACGAACGCGTTCAACGACTACCAACCGTTCGCCTTCCCCTTCCCGTCCTTCAACCACACGTTCCCCGTCTCGGGGCGAATCCGGCTGACCGTCCGCAACCTGGCCTCCAGCCCCACCGATGCGTTGCTCGCAATGAACGCCAGCTTCGCCGCCTCCGTCCTCGAATTGGACACGACCACGTACGTGCGGATCGACCAGATCGACATGCGCGATGCAATCGGCTCCGCGACCGTCTGGTCTCCCAAGGACACCCTCGTCGTGCAGGCGAACGTCTCGGATCCATTCGGGAGCTCCGAGATCTCGGGTGCTTGGATCAACCTCACATCCCCTTCCGGCTCGTTGATCGTCAACTACACCGCGATGGCCCTCTTCGCGACGGACCCGGCCTCCCCGTCTGCCTGGAAGGTGTTCCGCTTTACCCTCCCACCGTCGCTGCAGCAGGGCACCTATCATGCGACGGTCACCGCGGTGGAGTCGAACGGTGTGCTCGATGTCGCCGAGTCGTCCGCGCTCGTCCGGGCCCCGGCCTTCTCGATCGCCAAGACCGCGACGCGGTCGAACGTCCGGGGCGGGGACTCCTTTTCCTACGACCTCTGGTTCAACAACACCGGCTCCGGTTCGGCGGGTCGCCTGTGGATCAACGACAGCCTTCCGAGCGAGCTCACGTTCCTGAGTTCTTCGGACCCGGGCGCGATGACCGGCAGCTACAACTGGACCTGGACTCTGCTCGGATACGGGAACTACCGGCTCACCCTCGACGTCCAGGTGAAGACGGCGGTCCCGCCCGTCCCGTACTTCCGAAACTTCGCGTTCCTGAACTACACGGACGAGAAGGGTTTCTCCTGGCCCATGAGGACCGCCTTCGCCGACGTCGCCCTGAGCGGACCGGTGATCAGCCTCACCAAGTCCTCCGTCAAGACCCAACTCCATTCGCGCGAATCGATCGTCTATCAGATCACGATGCAGAATACGGGAGACACCGCTCAGACCCTCTGGGTGAACGATACCTTGCCCGCCGGGCTATCGTACGTCGCCGATACGGCGTCGAGCCTCGGAGGAGCCCGTCTCCTTTGTTCGGCCCTCTGTTTCCGATTCACCACGATGCAGGGTTCGCAAACCTGGTCGTTCACGATCACCGCGGTCGCCGCGCCGGACCTCGTCCGCGGGACGATCCTCACGAACACGGTGTCCCTGAACTACACGAACGCGAACGGATTCCTCCTCCCTCCGAAAATCACCACATGGCCGGTCCTCGTCAGCGCTCCGGACATCCGGTCGGCCGCGATCGCCGTCGCGCGCACGCGGGTCACTCCGGCGGACATCCTCGCGGCCACGGTGACCTTCGCCAACATAGGGACCGAGGCAGCCGCCGACGCATGGGTCAACCTGACCTTGTCCTCCAACCTGATCTTCGTCAACGCGAGCCTCGTCGCGTATTATGACGGCGATGAGGTCCATTTTACTCTGGCCGATGTGCCGCTCGGCTCAACGACAATCTTCCTCAATGCGTCCGTCGATTCCGCAGTGGGCGACCACGCCCTCATGAGGATCAATGGCACGCTCGGTTACACGGATGCGTACCGCAACGAGATGCCGCGGATCCTGATCGCGTCCGGCCTGGTCGAGGCCTCGGTGCCAAAGATCACCCTCCGAGTGAGCCCGCCCACGCTGTTGGTCGAGGCGGACGCGGTCGTTTTTTACAATATCTATCTCGTTAACACAGGGAGCGGAGTGGCAGGCGATGTCAATCTTTCTTTGCCGCTCCCTGCCAGCTTTTTGTACGTCATGGACACGGCGGGGATCTCCGGCGGAACCCGCAACCTCCTCGGATCCATCTACACATGGAACTGGACCGACGTCGGACCCGGCTCGAGGTCCTTCACGCTCGAGATGAAGGCCAAGTCGACGGTGCTGAATGGCACCCGCGCGATCCTCAAATTCCATGCGGACTACCGCGATCTGAACGGCAACTTCCGATCGAACGAGACGTCCGCGGTCGCCAACTTCGGCGCCTCCCAGATCGTGCTGACCCTGCCCTCTCCTACCGCGGACGCGCACGCCGGTGACACGAGGACGTATGTCCTGACGATCCGGAACGTGGGAGGCTTCGTCGCACACAACCTCTGGCTCGTCTTCACGAACGACTCCCACTTCGACATCGTGAGCTCCAACTCGTCCGTCCGCGCGTTCCCTCAGGGCGACCAGCAGCTGAATTGGTCCTTCACGGACGTCCAACCGGGGGAGTCGCTCGCCGTGCGGATCGACCTCCGGGTGCGAGACGGCACGCCGATCGGGATCGTCCTTCCGATCGTGTTCGAGGCCGAATACACGAACAGCGTGGACACCGTCATCGGGTACGCCCGCGTCGACGCGACCGTGCGGGTCCTCACGGATCCCGTGGCGTACGTGTGGATCGGGCTCGCCGTGGCCGGGTTGGGATCCTTGATCTTCTTCGTCGTCTACCGCCGCTGGGGGACCCTGATCGAGGAGGTCTTCCTCGTCTACCGCGATGGTGTGCTCCTGTACCACCTCTCCCGGAGCCTCTCCCAAGACAAGGACGAGGACGTGCTGAGCGGCATGCTCACCGCCGTCACGGAGTTCGTCCGCGATGCGTTCGTCTACGGCGAGCACCGCGAGCTTCACCAGCTCGACTTCGGCGACTACCGGATCATGATCGAGCGCGGGCGGAACCTCTACCTCGCGGTGGTGTACGCGGGCAAGGGCGCGTCCGTCATCCGGAAGAAGGTCCGCTGGGTCCTGGACCACATCGAGTCCGCCTACGGCAGCGTGCTCGAGAAGTGGGACGGGGACATGGACAAGGTGGCCGGTGCCCGCGACTTGATCCGCGAATACCTCCTGAAGACGAGCCGCAAATCGTTCCGCGGCCTGCCCGGCCTCCCGTGAGCGGCGGTCGTCGATGGGCCCGGCCGGAATTTCCGGCCCCGCGGGGCCGCGGGACCTTTTGAACCGACGACCATCTGGTTATGAGCCAGACGCTCCACCGGACTAAGCTACGGGCCCTCGTCCGCGAACCCCCCGACGTTACTTAAGGAGTGTGTCCGGCGCAGACGTTCGACGTCGTCCCCTTCGACGGCGGCGCGTTTATGAAGGCATGGCCCGGTCTCCCTCGAGATGGCGGAGGAGGCCCCGGACCGGCCCCTGTTGTTGGAACTCGCGAGGGAATCGTTCCGTCAACAGGTTGCCAAGCGCGTTCGCCCGCTCGCTCGATCCTTCGTCGAGCGTTGGATGAATTGCGAGCTGTGGCTGTACCCGTCCGTCGTCCAGAGGCACGGCAACGAGCTCCATTCCTACAAGGCCGTCGTCCTCGAGACGCTTCGAAAGACGAGCCTCGACGAGATGCTCTCGATCTGCCGAGCCACGAGGCCGGATCTCTCGGACCTGTGGGCGAAGGCCGCCGCCCGGACGAAACTCCAGAAGGAAATTGAAAAGGCGATCGAGGCCGTCGAGGCGGCCTGACGCCGTCGATTCGGTCGCGGCGATCCCTGCGGACGGCGAACGAGCATGGTTGCGTCACGGGGGGAACGGACCGTGGAAAAGTCGACCGCCCCAAATCTCGAGAAACAGGACGGCGCCCGGTCCGGGCTTCATCGAGTCATCACCTTGCGGCACGCCGTCGCCCTCTACGTCAGTTCCCTCCTCGGATCGGGCATCTTCGTCATCCCTGGACTCGCGGCTCGAATCGCCGGCCCGGCGTCCATCCTTTCGTGGATCATCCTCTCGATCGCGAGCTATCCGTTCGCCTACACCTTCGCGAAGCTCTCGGCTAGGCGACCGGAGTCCGGAGGGATCTACGTCTTCGCGCGGGAAGGCCTCGGAATCCGCGCCAGCGCTGCCACCGCGTGGCTATTCTTGGCCTGGGCGGTCCTCGGAGCCCCTGCCGCTACGGTTGCGGCGGCTTCGTACCTCGAGTTCGTTTTTCCCTTGAGCCGAGCAGACGTGTTCCTGGTGGCCGCCGGGATCCTCATCGCGGCGTTCGTCGTGAATTACCTGGGGATCCGCTTCACGGGCCGAGTCCAGCTCGCCACGGTGGCCGCAATCCTCGCGGCCCTGACGATCGCCGTCGTCGCATCCGTGCCGAGGGTCTCTCCCGCGAACTTCACGCCGTTTCTGCCGAGCGGTGTGGCATCGGTCGGCACCGCGGCGGCCCTCATCGTGTGGTCGTATCTGGGATACGAGAACACGTCGAACGTCGCCGAGGAGTTCAAGGATCCCGAGAAGGACTTTCACCGAAGCGTGGTCATCAGCGTTTTCCTGATCAGTGGCCTCTACCTCGCGATCGCGGTCGTCACGGTCGGGACAGGCGCCTACTCGGTCGGGAGCGGCGCCACTCCCTTCGCCGTGATGATGTCGAATGTCCTCGGAACGTACGGCGGCGCAATCGTCGCCTTCCTGGCGATCTTCGTCACCTTCGGGACCGTGAACGCGTATGTTGCGGGAATGGCGAGGGTCTATTTTGCGGCGGCCCGCGATGGCGTGTTCCCCAGGACCCTCGCGGCGGTGCACGACCGGACGGGTGCGCCGCGCCACTCCCTCGTGTTCCTCATCGTTCTCGTGCTCCTGAGCCTCGCCGCCTTCTACGTCCTGAACGTGGACTTTGTGCCCGCCTTCCTCATGGCCAGCGGGGCTGCGATCCTGACGTACGTGATCGGTTCGGTCGCGGCGATTCGACTTCTTAAGGAGAGAGGACCGCGCCGAGCGCTTCCGTGGATCTCGCTCATCGTCTCCCTTGCCCTCCTGCCGTTCATCGGAGCATTCTTGGCCGCGAGCGTGGCAATCGCCGGGGTCGGGCTGCTCGCCAGCATCGCCATCTCCCGGCGCGCGGCGAGGGTGCGCTCCGCGTAGCGCTTGAGAACGTCGATCTACGTCATTGGCTCGCGGTTCGGGTGCTCCGCAGGCCCTTCGGACGACTGCACTCGGAGGTTCCTCCGGACTCCGGCGCGAGGACTCGGGGGGAAGGATGGACGAGCGTCACCCTTTTAGCGCTCGTCCCATTGCGTCCGGGCGATGGCAGGGGAGGGGAATCCGCAATCGAGCGACGAACGGAGCGTCCTGCGGTGGGGTGGGATCGCCGGAATCCTGAGTGGGATTGTCTTCCTCCTCGTCCCCGTCGTATTATTTGGCTTCGTGCCCGCCGCACCCGCGGACCCTGCGGGACTGGTCGCAAGGTTCCCCCAGGTCCGAACGGCTATCGCGGTGGGCAATTTCCTCAACTTTGTGTCCGACGCCTTCCTCGTCGCGCTCCTCCTTGGGTTGTATCGGGCCCTGCGCGCCACGAGTCCTGCACCCGCGTTCTTCGGGACCGTCCTGGGCGTCCTGGGTCTTGGAGTCCTTTTCATCGAGACGGCCACTCAGATCGCGTTCGACCCGATCTCCGACCTGTACCACGCTCCCGGGGCCACCCCGGCGGAGCAGGCCACCCTCGCCCTCCTCTGGCAAGCGACCCAGGGCATCTTCTATGAATTCGACACCGCTGCGATCCTCCTCCTGTCGACGAGCGTGGTCGTCCTCGGAGTTGCGATGCTCCGGGCCCCCGCCTTTGGCCGGGGCCTTGGTGGGTTGACCCTGGCACTCGGGGCGGTCGCGTTTGTGGGGGGATTCATCTTCGGCGTCACCTCCCTGTTCGCCGCCCTTTTCGTGATCCCCGTCTTCGTCGTCCTCCCCATCCTCCTAGGATGGACCGTCTACAAACTGTCGAAGTCCAGGTAGGTGTTCTAAAATATGGCAACCACGATCTTGGGGAGGCAAGACGTTCCGTCGACACGTATCAGGCACCCTGGGAGGAGGTTTCCATGAGCCCAAAGAAGGACACGCAAAAGTCCGCTAAGAGCACCACCGCGACGAGCAAGAAGTTCAAGGGATTCACGGACGAGGAACGAGCCGCGATGAAAGAGTACGTCCAAGAGATGAAGGCGTCCGCACAGCGCGGCCCGCGCGCGGAGAAGGCGGATGGGGAAAGCGCTCTGCTCGCGAAGATCGCGGAGATGCAGGAACCGGATCGCGCGATGGCCAAACGGCTCCATGCAATCATCAAAACCAGCGCACCAGCCCTCTCGCCGAGAACCTGGTACGGGATGCCCGCGTATGCCAAGGACGGCGAGGTCGTCTGCTTCTTCCAACCCGCGCAGAAGTTCAAGACGAGGTACGCGACGCTCGGCTTCAGCGACGCGGCGAACCTCGACGAAGGCGCCATGTGGCCGGTCGCCTTCGCGCTGAAGGCGTTGACTGCCGCCGAAGAGGCAAGAATCAGCATGCTCGTCAAGAAAGCGGTGAGTGAGGACTGAGATCTGAGACGGACGGAGGACCGTTGTCGGTCCGTGGCGCTTCCCCCTAGGGTTTCCGGGACCATGAGGTCACCCGTCTCCCGACCGTGGAATTGGCGCCGGTGTGGAACGGCGGCACCTTGTGACGACGGGCCCTGCTACCTGGCTCCGCGCACTCGCTACACCTTCACGCGTTCCCCCGATGCCGCGGACCTCTCGATCGCCGCGAGAACCTCGTGGCGCCGGGCGGCGTCAGCGAAGTCCGGAACGGTGTGCGTCCCGTTCTCGATGTCTGCCGCGAACGCGGCGTAGGCACGTCCGACGTTGTAGGCGGGCGCTCCTTCCAGGCCGGCGAGCGCGGGCCATTTCTGCGTCAGCGCCGCCGGGACCGCAAGCTCGGAGAGCTCGCTTCGCCCATGCGCTCCCGCGACGGTCAAGGGAACGATTTCGGGGTATGCGGCGTCCGCGGTAATCCGGAGCGTTCCGTCGGTTCCGTTGATTTCCCACAGGAACCCGGTTCCGCCGGCGACGGCCTCCCGGACATGGACGCTGGCGGTCGCCCCGGACGTCAGGGTGCCGATCACCGCGATCTGGTCGGCCGCCGTTTTCACGATCCGCTCCCCGGTCTCTCCGATGGTAATGAGCGGCCGGCGGAGATTCGAGACGGCCGACAGGTCGGTGAACTCGCCCAGGACGTAGTTGAGGAGGTCCAGGC
>Ga0209376_1000425_pt1 | contig 47032 bp, 41 predicted proteins | sample GraSoiAngelo_134_FD_185891 | JGI IMG/M metagenome (GOLD analysis project Ga0209376, IMG submission 185891) | Grasslands soil microbial communities from the Angelo Coastal Reserve, California, USA - 14_0929_05_30cm (SPAdes) (version 2) | ecosystem: Environmental > Terrestrial > Soil > Grasslands ...
GAGAAGAAATCACTCCTTCGTAACGCGCGATATAGAGCGGCTGACCTTGTCCGTCGAGCGCGAGCCAATATTGCGACTTGTAGGAAAAGAACGCTGGAGCAGTGACCACTTCAGGGTGACCGTTGCGGTACGTTTTAGCGCGAATATGCAGCCACGTCGCGCCGGCGTGCTGTTCGTCGCTAACTTTCTTAAAATCGGGTTCCCAAGGCGGAGACAGAATGGGCGTATGAGCCAAACTGTAAATCAAGCGATCGCTCGCTTGCGCTCTTTTCCATGTCTTACCCCCAGTCGGGTTCGCCCAAGCTTTATCCTTGATGGCGATCTGACGCATTACGCTACGATCTTCGGATTGCATCGTTAAATCAAAATCCTCTCCCGAGAGCAGACCATGGATGCGAACGGGTTTTTCACGTGTCGCTGTCCCATTCACTTCCCAAACGCCCTCTTCCATTTTTTTCATTGCCGCCATCAGCAATGCTTTCGAACTGTCCTCGGTGGGTTGCACATGCGGATTTCCGGGCGGCGGAATAACGGGGTTAGGCTCCGCAACCGGGGTATAATCTACCTTTGCAATAACAGGATTACCTTCAAAACCGGCTGGACCATGGTAGTGCCGGATGCTTTCCGGCTCTCCATTTTTTAGCAAAATCCACCAGTTCGGCCGATCCCCTTCGTAATTGATTTTCTCCGGCGCTTTGAAGCGGATGTGCAGCAATGAGTCCTCTCCTTCTTTGTCGATCCCGACTTTTTCGAAGGGCGGAATTTTTTGACCAGTATCGGCGATTGGCGTGTGAACGAGATAATAGAAACGGCGATCGTTTGCGTCCCAACTCTTCCATGTCTTGCCGTCGTCTTCGGTCAACCACCCCTTGTCGCCGATCACAATCTGCCGCCGGACATGATCGTCAGAGTCGATCGTCAGATCAAAATCTTTTCCGTTAATGATCCCAGAAATGTTCATGTCGATCTTCTCCGCCACGATGTGCGCTTCCACCCGCCATGGTTGGTTCTCAGACGACTTTTTCGCCGCCGCCAGAATCGCTTCCGGTTTTTCCTCCGCCATTAACACGGCGCCAGTGAACCCGAAGAAAAGCGCGAATATTCCCACCGAGAGGGTCGTGTTCATCGAATGCTTTTTCTCATCGCAAGATCCACATTGTGGTTTTGATAGGCTGATGGTTGAATCGTTATTGACCTGTTTCTTCTGCCAGTAGCTTGGTCGCCTCTTCAAGGTTGGCCTTGGTGGCGACTTTTTCCAAGCCGCGGTTCAGTTCGTCGTCAGAGGCAGCGCCGAGCGCGATGGAAGTCTTGAAATCGGCAACCGCTTTTTGCAGATCGGCAATCCGCGCCTGCCGGTCGGTCGAAGCTTTCGCGCGATTGAGATAAAGCATGCCGCGATTTTGATACACGAACGTTGCAAAAGGCCCGTTCAACTTGATCGCTTGAGCATACAAGCGCAGCGCTTCTCCGTAATTGCCGGCTGCCTTTGCCTTACCCGCCTGCATCGCCAACTGCATCTCCTTACTTGTTGCAGGATTTGGGCCGCTCCGTTTTTTCGCGTTTTTGTTTCCCGGATTGACCTCGATGTGCAGTTGGACCGGCCAGCCGCCGCGAGGAGGGGCGGGCAAACGAACGTTGCGCAACTTGTCGGCCACACAAACAGCCGCACTCTGGTCAGGTGTTTGAAGCGTGCGCTCAACGCGACCATCGGCGGCGAAAATGAAAACAACGTCAAAAACAATTGGCAGCTTGGAATCTTTCGCGCATTCGTGGACAACGTCAGCCAGTCGCGGATGTACTGCCGTGTCGAACTCATAGTCGTAGCGTTTGCCCTCGCCGGTCTCCGCGAGCCGGTTTGCCTCAGCAAGGGCTTCCGCCAACGAAGTAAACCGACTTGCCGTGGCGGCTGGCGTCGGAGCTGCGGACACTGCCGGCGGTGATGAGGCCTCGGCTTTGAGCTCGAGATAAACGAAAGTGTTGAGCACGGCTTGGAGCGCGCCGGAATCCTTCTGATAGCTCGCACGGTCGCGCGATGAGAGAACGATGTAAGCGACGGCGCGCGGGAGCTGCACGTACGCGACGCGTTCGCACTGCGAGTAGGTTTTGGTGGCGGGATATTCGTTCATGAAATAATCGTGACCGTCCTTGGTCTTGCTCGAGGCAATTTTCTCTTTGGGCTTGCCATGGATTGCGGCCATTTCCTTGATCGCCATGGCGACAAACGCATTCACGTCTTCAAAATCCGTGCTAGCGATCTTGCCATACATGACCGTCTTCGCGCCCGCCCAGGATTCGCCTTTTGGGTAAAGAACGAAAACCCTCTGCTCCTTTCCGGACTCAATGTCGAACACCCAGCCTTCGGGTGCGCTGACGGCAAACGCGGCTTTTGGGCCGTAAACAATTCCGCCGCGATACTTTTCCTGCCCGAAACCTCTCGCGCAGATGAACAGGAAAAGAGTGCAAACGATAAAAAGCGGTTTCATGAGTGGGCTCGGATTTGCCGGTTTAGTAATCGTTTTTCACATGCAACTGGAGAAGGATTTCATTTGTTCACACAAGCCAGGAAATGCGAAGCGATTTCTCCGCGTTTTTTCTCATTGAGGTCTCGTCTATTCTTTCCATTGGAGTCTTTTCGTTGAGACACCAATTAGCAATTGCAACGACTCCAACACATTTTCGTATGGTTCTTGTTTTCGCATCCCGTTAAAGCTCCCATGCTTCGCCTGGCCGCGTATCGATTCTTGCGGCCGTTACATCACAAAGAAACTGAAGACGACGACGCTCCTTTTCAGCTGCCGGGAAAAGCGAAACGTAAAACTTCGCACCGTCATCGCGATGCTTGATCCAGGTACGCTGAGCTTCGCGCACAAGCGAGACTCGGTCCTTGACCGCCTTGGCGAGCACTTCGGCGTAGCGCTTGTTCAATTGTTGATCTAGCGCGTCGAATTTCGTCTTCAGTTCCGCCTCGTCCGGCAATGGATCGACCGGCTCGGCACAAACAAGCTTTTCGGATTTGCTCTTGTTCAGTTTCCGCAGGTAATCGCTGAGCTCGAACTGTTGTTTGCGCGTGTTGAAATAGAGATACCGCTGCTGCATCTCGCGTTTGTCTTCGTCGCCGAGCAATTCGATGAGAAGTCGCGCCGAATCGATGCTCCAACATTCGAACCCTGTCATCGCACACATGCCCTCATCCAGGAAATTTGTGTTAAACGCACCCAGTTTAACCGCGCTCTGCCACGCGAGACCGGTAAACTTGTCTAAGATGTCGGTCTTTGTTGGGTTGATCCGATGGTAAAGAACAGCGTCGCGTAAACAGGAGCCGACATGATATGGCGAGAAAATCCATTCGTCGTTAGGGGAAAAATGGAATTCGTCGGGATATGCCCATTCACCGAGAATTTGTACCATTGGCAGTTTTGCGCGCTGAATCCTTGGTGGATACAACCCATAGGTCCTCGCCAGCTCGCTCGAGTAGCACCGCGCCGCTCGAACTGGTGTGAACAACTTCCGCTTTTTCTTCGACGGTTACACATGTCCAGAAGCCGATGACAAGCGGAACAACCAGGAGCACCGCCGTTAACTTATTTTGTTTCATTCGTCGCCTAACGACCCAGCGCCACGACGAGCCGCGCTGCCGACACGCTTGCTAGAAACGATTTTGTATTTGCCAGTATGCTTGTCTTTGGCTGCGGTCAATTGCAGCCGTACGGACGGACGCTTCGCATCGCGAAATGTAGATCGCATGCATGCGCGTGGCCATAGTTTCATGGTCCAACATGAATGTCGAACAGCGTAAGTCCCTTTCCCGTGTTCGACGACTTCAGTGTAAAATTGACGGTCACGTCGTCGCTCTCCCATTCTCTCCCCATCTGAGCTTTGACATCAGCGGAACATTTGTTATCGGCCACCTGTCTCACATGAGAGTAACTCACATCCAGTTCCCTCCTGGAGTAACCGGAGCCCTTTGGGAACGATTTGGCTACGAAGCTACGAACGGCATCTCCAAGCGTTTTGCTAAGGTCCAGCTCCGACGGCTTTTCGCCGAGTGACACGGCACAAAAACTCACGCAGTCCCATCGAAAAGTATGATTTATCAGGACAAAATCGCTCCGTGGCGACCAGAGCACTTCAAGATCATGGTGATTGGGGCGAATTCCGGGTGCAGCCCAATACTCCGCTGTCATCGACAGCGCTGAATGAAGATCCGCACTTACTCCTAAACCGTGCGGACAATGAAGCGTCCGAATGATTGTCTCACCATGAACATCGACAATGTAGTTCTCCACGTCGTTCTCGACCTTGTTGATGCTCTCGGCCACTTCATTCGCTTCTTTCCAGTCTTGTTCCGGCAATTCAGCGCCTGGGGGATGTTGCTCAGAAAATCGACGGACCTTTGTCCAGACCTCGGGATGTTTAGGCAAGCCCCATGCAATGGCATAACGACCGTCAGGTGATTCAGTGTTCGGAAAGACGAGAAATGTTTTCACAGTGCTGTGAACGTCCTTCTGAGAACGAGAAATTTCCGGCGTGAGCAAAATAAGCCCGGGAGCTACCAACAACACGCGAATGATTTGCGCCATTGAGTGTCGATGAATTCTAGTCTTCATGCTACCAATTCTCTTCCTTCGCGATGTTCATCGCGCCTCTGTTTCGTTGGTGAGCAATGCTTCGATTTTCTCCATGTCGGGCCGGAATTCCGCCTTCGTCGTTAACACCCACCTTTTATTAGGGGAAGATCGCATCTTCGATTTCAGTTGAACCATCGGCACTTCCGAACGCCATGAGCAAAATCAAGAAAAGGAATGGGGCTCTCGTGTAGGTGTTCATTCGTCAAGGTGCACCGAGTCCATGATGTGGTCGATTTCTTCCTTTACCTTCGGTAAAGGTAATCTCTAACAGTTGGCCCTTATAGGAAGTTGTTAGGAAACGTGTATAGACAGGATTGTGCGAGTAATCCTTCTTTCCCTTTAACACCGGGACGAATCGCGTATAAGGGTCAGCCGCGCGGGCCCGCAGGCACGCGTCGGCTGCAGCCGCTGGTTATAAGGCAAATCATTCAGGGGGTTTCCTCATTGGCTGCGCTATCGTCATACTCGTTTTCGAAAGAAAAGGTGGCCTTGGGAAAAAGACCGCGCAATTTCTCCTGGTCTTTGATTTTTAAATAATTATTTCCCATAAATATTTTTAACCCATTTAAATTGGATAAAGACTTCGGCAACTTTATGCCTCCATTGGCACATACTGAAAGTTCCTGAAGATTTTTTAAATTACCGACGAACGGCGGAAGTTCGTGAATGTCATTATAGTCCAGCGCTAATCTTTTTAATTTTTGAAGTGAAGCTATTTGAGAAGGAATGCCCTTGATACCATTTCTACCCAAGTCCAATACTTCAAGATTCTGAAGCTTTCCAATCGTGCCGGGCAAGCTCTTGACCTTAGAAGGTGGGGTGGGTTTATCGGAGCCAATTTCTCTCGGGGTCATATTTCTTTATGGAGAGAGTTGTCGCTTTTTCAGGTGCGACAAAAGCTTGCTCAAAGCTATCGAACGACTCCGCATGCATAATGGAAGTTAAAGTGATACACATGCTTGCGATGAATAGATGGTTTTTCATTTCTCGTTCACCTGATTTGCCTTATAACGCTTCTTTGAGACGATTTTATATTTCCCGGTCTTCGCGTCCTTTGCAGCGGTGAGTTGAAATGTTTGCGCCGGCTGGTCAACGTCGCGGAAAGCCGCCCGTTCTTCTAGCAGCAGCACATCCGGTTTGAGCCAGCGCACCGGCCGCACTTTAAGAATGAACGCATCTTTGACATCAACGCTCAACTCATCCGGATCATTCGCGACAACGAATTTCCCGCCGCGCAATTCTTCGATCGTGAGATTACTGGCACGATTTTCCTCTGCACAAAATGCGAACGCTTTTGAGTTGGGCGACCAGACAATCGCGATATTGTCCAGGGAAAAACCGCCGGCGTATTCACCTAACAATTTCACCACCACATCCTTGTTCGGCATGGTTACTACCTCGATCGCATGCACTGCCTCTGAGTAAATCACGCCGGCTGGTGCGTCCTGATACTCGGCTGCGATCTTTTGATTCGTTTTAGCATCATACAGAATACGCACGGCAAATCTGCCATCCGGAGAACGGTCGCGAATCTTTTCCGCAAGCGAAGGCTCCGGGGTGTTGCTCGGACTCTCAGCGGCAGTAGCCTGTGGTTTGTCCTGGGGAAACGTGCTACTGCCTCCCACCAGGTAGACCGATGTCATTACAATTAAAGATCTGGTAGCGGCTAGCCGCATAAGGTCCGTCTCAGATTTGGATCACTTAGTGTGAATTAATGAAATTCGTGTCTTCATTCTTCCAAGTGCACCGACTCCATGATGCGATCGATTCCTTCCTTTGGCTCGGTTGCAGCGTTCAAGTTAGTCGTGAAGTTGAAAAGCCTGTGTTCTTATTGCACCGTAATCGCGGATGAGACCGAGCGGCCATGGTCGTCCAGGGCGATCAATTCGTATCGGCCAGCCGACGCCTTCCATGAAATTACTTCCTGCGGCGGGGCTCTGCCGATAAAGGTCTTGCCCGCGAACCAGTAAACCTCGCGCACATCCGCATCCGCCTTGGCTTGCAATGGGATTGCGCCGGCCGATGCCGGCAAAATCTTTTGCCCATCAGGCGGCGAAACAATTCGCGGCGCATTTCCACTGCGCGCCACAAATTCCGCGGTCGTTCCGGGCAAAAAAGGTGGCGGCAATTTTCTCGGCACTCCAGCCCGGCGAAAGATCGACAACAACTCCGTCGGCCAAAATTCATAGACTTCACGGCGGAGCTGGCGCGTTCCGTCATCCCTCGCCACGCGGAGTCCGCTCACGGCATCGACGAGCACTTCCTGATGCACGTCGCAGGGTTTGATCGGAGAAATTCCAGGAATGAACCATCCCTCGACGTGTTGAGTGCAATGCGGCCCAGGTAAATCACCCGAGACCGCGCAAAAAGAGACACGCTTTAAATTTGCGCCCGGAGGCGGGAGATGCGGCTGGTTCGGTTCCGGCCAATTCATGCGCAAACTATCGATGATTTGAAACAAGAGAGGAGCGGCGGCGATTCGCCCGACAAAAGTTCCATTGGCGCGACCGTCAAAATTTCCGATCCAAACCGCGAGCACATAATGATTGAAAACGGCGATTGACCACGCGTCGCGAAAACCATGAGAGGTCCCCGTTTTCCAAAAAACCGGCGCGGCGTGGTCGGAATAAGCGCGGCCCATTTCGGGTCGTGGCAGGTTGAGCATCTCCAGGGTCAGGAATGCCGCTTCCGGCATTATGATCGAGCGGCCCCGCGCCGCGATTGGTTCGCGCGATGTGCGGCGAAGCGGGCACAGCTCTCCGTTGTTGGCGAGCGCAGCGTAAAGTCGCACCAAGTCTTCCATTGTGACTTCGGCCCCACCCAGCGGAAGCGCCAATCCATAAAGCGGTTCCGAGCGCGGCAATTTAACGCCCGCGGCCCGGAGGAATTCATACAGTGTGGGATCACGTAACTGGGATGCGAGTTCGACCGCTGGGAGATTGCGACTGCGCGCGAGCGCGTCACTGGCACGGATGGGGCCAACGAATTCGCGATCGAAATTTTCCGGATTGTAGTCGGCGAAACTGCGGGGCGCGTCCGACAGGATCGACAATGGATGAATCAATCCCTGCTCGAGAGCGAGCGCATAGACGAACGGTTTGAGAGTGGAACCGGGCGAGCGCGGCGAACGTGTTCCGTCCACTTGTCCCTGTATGTCGGCGTTGAAGAAATCCGACGAGCCTACCTGTGCCAGCACATCCATGTCGCGCGTATCGACCAGCAGGGCGGCAGCATTTTGAATTCCGCGACTGCGATTTGTTCGAACATAATCGGCGATCCGTCGCTCGATTAATTGCTGCTTCGCCAGGTCGAGCGTGGTGACGATTTCGTCGCGGCCTTTCTCGGCCGCCAGCAGCTGCTGAACAAAGTGCGGAGCGAGAAATCGCCGTTCGCTCCGTGCGCGCGCGCTGAACAGGCGCGCGGAGAATTGCCGGTCGATTTTCGCGCGGTCGTACCAATTGCTTTGGGCTGAATCGAGCGAGCCGTTATCGCGATCGACCAACAACGCGCGCCGGGTTGGGCTTTGCGGAATAACGCTCAGCGAAATCGACTCCGGCCTCGTCAAATGCGCGGCAGTCTTTCCAAAATAAATCTGACTGGCCGCGCCCACGCCTTCGATGTTTCGCCCGTACGGCGCGAGGTTCAGGTAGGCTTCAAGAATTTCGGCCTTCGAGTAATGGCGCTCGAGTTCGAGAGCGCGAAGGATTTGAACCAACTTTCCGCTCAGCGCGCGGGTGCGCAGATGGTAACGCAACCGAGCCAGTTGCATCGTGATGGTGGAGGCTCCGTTATGTGCGTGGCCCGGCCGCAGATTCAAAGCCGAGCGCAGTAATGCGACCGGGTTAACTCCCGGATGATGCCGGTAATATTTATCTTCAAATCGCAGCGTCGCATCGATCAATGCGGGCGAAATTTCGCGCATCGGCGTCCAGATGCGGAACTTCTGGTCCGCGCTCAGCGTAACGCGCAGCAGTTTTCCGTTGCGATCGCGTACGCATTGCGAAAATGAGATGCCACCAAGTAGCGGCGGTTTCGGCAGCGCGAGCCACGCAGAAACCACACACGCGCTAAGAAACGAAAACGCGATCAACGTTTTCGTGTAACGCCCAACCATATGCGCGGTCATCCTGAGCGGAGCGAAGGACCTCGCCCATGCGGCTTGGATCACACTTTGGAATAGGCGTGATCCACCACCCTGTGTGAGGTCCCTCACTCCGTTCGGGATGACTCGCGTTTTCATTTTTGCAATTCGACTATCTATTCCGTGACGCTGATCTTCCCACCAACGCCGCGGCCTTTGATGTTTCGCTCGTACATTGCCTCGGCGAAAATGGGCGGCACTGTGAACTCGCCGCGATTAGTAGATTTGATCTGATAATTGATCTCTAGCGCGCTGCCGGACACGGTTCCGTAGAAGACAGAGCGATCTTCGCGCACATCGACATAATCGACGCCGGAAATTGTTGAAACACCCGGTTGCAAAGATGACCCCACAACTTCGAATCCGCCGGGCAGAAGATCGACAATGGCAACATTGGTGACTGGCTGGTCGCGGACGGTGCGCGCATGCAGACGGACATGAATCGGTTCGCCCAGCTTCGTCCGCGTCACCGGCTTATCGTTTTTGTCGAGTAACTCGCGATGAACTTCCAATCCAGCAGTGAGCGGTTGCGCCGGCGCATGTCGATCATATCCCGCTTCGACGACCTGGAAAAATGCTCCGGGACCGCTGAGCGTTCCGGCACTTTTAAAGCGGATCGCAATCGCCTCTTTGGAAAATGCCGTCCGTTGCAGCAACTTTGCACCGCTCGTCAGGCCAACTTCCCGCTTGTCCCGGTGGATTTCGGCAATGCTGAGCTGGGGCAGCTTTTGCGCGATCATGTGCGAGTACGATTTCAACGCCGAAACAGCGTAGGCGGCCGAGAGCGTGTTGAATTCGCCGCGCCCGATCGGCTTGAGAACTTGCTCGAATTCCCCTCCCGGAATTTTCTTCAACCGCTCCGGAAAGGCGCGCGCGAGTATGGCGATGTATTGCGCGTTTGCGCCAAGCGGCTGGCAAAAGTCGTCGTACTCTCGGCCCGTTCCCTCGCCAATCTTGAAGGCGGCGATCAAATCTTCGGCCTCTTTGTCCTTGTGCAGAAGTTTGAGCGCGCCCGCGAGATAAACGCCGGTGACATCATTCTGCCATATATCGGTTTGATGCTGGTCGAGATAATCCTGCAGATTAAGAACGTAATTTGTGGTGACGACGCCTTCACGGGTGAGCACGTAAATCCCGTAAGCGATGGCTCGCGCCTCGGCCAGGGTCGAGGGTTCGCGCGCGACCATCTTTTGCAAATAGCGCAACCCGCTCGCGAACATGTCCGCTGGCGGAGCAAAGCCGGCTGTTTTCGCCGCGCTAAGAAAATCCATTACGTAAGCAGAATTGAAACTGATCTTCTCGTCGGTTTCCGGCGCCCAATAACCGAACGCGCCTTGATCGTTTTGCCGGCGTCTCAGAATCCCAAAGGTTTTTTCGATCTGTGCATTTGCCTCCGCGCGACTGAGCCCGAAATCGGCCTCGTCCGAGAGCAGCAGCCGGCAGAATGCGCCGCTGGTTAGTTGCTCGCTGCACCCGTGGGGAAAATCCTTGAGAAAAGCGTAAAGACCGTGCGCGAGGCCCAGCGGGACAGCTGCAATCGCAGCTTCGCGTTTGGCGAACTCGGAATAGATCGCACGCGTAATCGGAACGTCCGCGTTTCCTTTTTTGAAATTCCCGCTGCGAACATCGGTCGCATATGGAACGGGCGGCCGGACGCTGAGGGTAGCGCGCCGGCGGGTCTCGATGCCATTTCGGCTGGCCACGAATTTGATTTCGCCCGAGCCGAGCGTGTCGTTGACATGAAAGCGCATTTTTGCGCTTTGCTCGCGCCCCTCGGCGATTCGCAATTTTTGGGTGGAGGCACCCAGGATCGACAAGTGCGCGGACGTCTCGACGCGAAGCTCGATCTCCGCGTCCGCGCCGGAACCTTCCACATTGTTGGCGACGGTTACGCCGACCTCAAATTCGTCGCCGGGGGCGGTCAGCACCGGCGCGCTCGGCGTAATGACAAAAGGCCCGCGAATGAGCGCGTCACGTTCGGTTGAGCCGGCTGTTTCGTTCGAAACACCGACCGCCATTATCTTGAGTGTGCCGTCGAAAAAGTCGGGCACATCATAGACAACTTCACGAGCAGTCGCGTCGGCATCGATAATGCCAGACCAAAACACGACCGGTTTTTCCGTGACGCGTTTGAACGGATTCAATCTTTGCGCCCCTTCGCCGTCGCCGCCAAAAGCCGAGAGCGAACGGAGCAACGAAAATTCCGGAATGATGAGATCGACAATCTGCGCCGTCTCGACGCCAAGCGCGCATTTGCGAAAGAGATAAGCGAGCGGATTAGGCGTCTTGTAGTCGGTGACCTGCAAAATTCCTTGATCGACCGCGAAAATCACAATCTTGCTGGGACGGTCGGTTTTGTACCCGATGTGCAACGGTTCGCCGGGCTTCGCTTTGGCTGCGGCTTGCAGATCGATCTTCAGCCGGCGTTTTTCGATGTTGGCCGTGAACGGGACGACGCCGTAACTGAGCGGGCTGACAAAAATTTCCTTGGAATCGAGCGCCCGCACAAAGGCGACATTGATATAGCCGCTGCCCTCAAACTCCTGAGGCAGACGAATGTGCTGGATGCTGCTGGAGGTAGTGGTTTGAAACCAACTAAACCCGTAAACTTTTTCCCGTTCGATTGTGATGAGACCGTAGCCGCTGTATGGTGCCGTTACGCTCACCGCAATTTCATCCCCGGCACGGTACTCTTTGGCGTTAAGTTTGATCTCCAGCTCGGCGTTTTTCTCCAAGCCCCCGGCCATTGCGGCCTGACCCACGACCGAAAAGCGCAACTTGCTTAAAGCGCGATTCTGATCGTCGCGCAGCTCGATTACATAATTGCCCGGCTCATCGGTGGGAAGCGCGTAGTGATAGCCACTGGCCGCGACCGAGATTTTTTCCGACTTAGCAGGGCGCTCTTTCAGGACAGACTCGTAAGCGTAATTGCCATTCTCCTGCTTCTTCAGGACGGAAACGTATTCCTGGACGATGAGGTTGAGGGTGACGTTTTCGATGGCGATGCGGTTGAGTTGCGGATCGACTGCGACCAGGTCGATCGCGCGCGGTCTCTTCATGTCGATGTAACGAAGGTCGCCGTCGGCTTTGTAGCCGATTACGTAAGGCAGAGCGGAGACCAGCGCGCCGACGTCGCCCATGACACTCCTTCCGCCTTCGCCTTCGAAGCCTTCAGCGATAAATCGCATCGCGTAGGTCGCGTCGGCGAACCGTTCCAGTTGCAGGTCAAAATCGGCATGGCCTTCGCTGTCGGTTTTCGTCTCGCCGAGATCAACCGTTTGCTCTTGCCGAGTTTTGTTTTCGTCAAAGAGCGGGTCGAAAAAAGTGAAGTCGCGAAATTCCGGAAATGAAAACGCCGCCGGTGCGAGCTCAAGTTTGCCGGTCACACGCCGATCAGTTGCAGGCGTGCCATAAAGGTTGGCCAAGGCGACGGAGGCATGCATTTCGGCGGGATGAATCCAGCCACGCGGCGCAGCTTTGGACAGCCGCGTCTCGATTTTCATGCGGTCCGGCAGGAATTCCTTCACCTGCGCGGTGGCGGAGCCGATCAAACTCGAGCGCTTGTTATTTTTGATCAGGTAAAGATTGACGGTGTAAAGACCGGTCGGCGATTCATTGGCCGTTTGGTAGCTCAATTCAGTGAACCCAGTCTCCGGCAAGGTGAGCTTCTTGGTCTGGACTCGCAGGTCGCGCGCATCGATGACTTCGGTTTCAATCGGCAAGCCTTTGAGATTGCCGCCCCAACTTCGCTGTTTCACCACCAGCCCGATGTGAATTTCGTCACCGGGCCGGTACACACCGCGCTCGGTGAAAACGAATGCATCGAGGCCTTCCGGCGCGATGTTCTCCGCTCCTTCAATTTCAAAGCGTGAGAAATTCAGGACGCGGTCTTCGCGCGCGAACGGCATGAACGCGATGTCGTCGCCATTGCGCGCCACGAACGCCACCGGCAATTTGTCGCGCTCGGATTTTTCAACGGACGGGAAAGTGCAATGACCGTCCGCCGCAGTTTTGGCCGTCTGGATCGGCACGCCGTTCTTGCCCAGAATGTCAACCGTGGCGCCGTTGAGCGGCTGGCCATTTTTGATCGACATCAAAAAGACCTCGCTGCTGCCATCGGTGTTTTTCTTCGTTAAAATTCCGATGTCCGTTATGAGAAGAAATCTGCTGTCCGTGGCTGAGTTGATCGGTTTCTTTTTCGCCGGGTCCCAGCCGCGCGCGGTCAGAAAGAAAAGCCCGCGCTCGCTCCCGCCATCGGCTGGTTTGCGAAGATGCTCGGAGAAATCGAACGCCGAATAATTCGCTTTCCATTTGTTTTCCAGCGCGATCTGTTGGTGTTCGATTCCGATACGCGAGATATTTTCCTGATTGAATAAATGGGAATCGCGAAATTCCGGGTCCTCGAATTTGCCCTGGCTCTGACTGACGAGGTGATTGATCTGGGTGGTAGCAACGCGCGCGATTTCGAATTCGATCGCCGCCAGAGCGCGGGAACGGATAGACAATTTCCGTTCGCCGCTCAACGCGAGCAAGCCGCCTTGACCTTCGATCTGCACTTCGCGCGGCAACTGCGGCACAGCGACGACTGCGTTGTAGTCTTCCGCCAACCGGTAATCGCCAGGCGCACGCACGCCTTTCGCGACGCGGACGTAAAGCTCGCCCTCCGTTTCGAGCCGTATCTTAAAGGCGTGTTGTCGATCTTGCGCCTTTTCCGAGGGCACAACAGTAAATTCGATTCGTTTGGCTTGATCGAGGACATCGTCCGGCACCTCGGCCGGACTCTGCCATTTTGAAGCTTGATCGGATTCTTCCGTCTCCTCTGTCTCCTCGTCCTCCGACGCGGTGGTCTGGCTGCTTTGGTTACTCTGCTCAGCCGTTTCCGAGTCGGGACTTTGCGAATCGGTCTCTCCGGCCGCTTCGCCCTCGGTTTCGTCGGTCGTTTCGGCGTTGCGTTTCGGCAGGAGGCGTATTTGAATAGCCTTGGCCAGCTCGCTACTGCTGATATCGGCCGTTGTACTTAAGATCAGAACCTGCTCCGGCTCGCCATTCTTATTTCGTGCGATCGTGGCGGCGATCGAATCGATCTGAAACGCGGTTTCCTGTGATGGAATGCGCACCTTATCCTCTGCGGGGTTCCGTGTTTGCGCGCCGCCCTGCGCTGTGCGCACGCCTTTGCTCAGGTAGAGCTTCATGAAATCTTCCCGCTCCGGCAGAGTCACGTTCGAGCTGCGCACATACGCCAGACGGTTGTGCAATCCATAAGTGATCGTGAAATGCGGCGGCGACTCGGACGACGGAAACACATTCGATCCGCCGATCATCTGCAGCTGGATATGCCGATCCAACTCGCCGGGCTCAACCGCATGGGTGAGTTCAAGCGTAGCCGTGATTTGGCGTTGCGTCGGATTGGCCGGGTCTTGGTAGAGCTGAAGTTCTTTGATCGCGATGTCGAATGGCGCCGTCTGGAACTCGTAGGCAAGGCGCTCCATCAAAACCTGCGGCGGAAAAAATTTCTTGTCGAAAGTGATTTTGAATTTTTGATCGGCCGGCCAGTCTTGCGTTGGTCGAAAAGCCAGTTCCTTGTCCGAGTTCCATGACCACGCGCCAGTGATCGTTGGTTCGAGCCGGACGCCTGACAGCGACGGTTTCTTCAAATCCTCCAGACGCGCCGCGGGTTCGCTGAACCGGACAAAGAGCGGCGGGAATTTCAGTTCCTTCTCGAGCTTGGTAATCGGCGGAGAGGCAATCGTCGCCTTAACTTTGTGCGGGATGGGCCGATGTTGGTACCAATGCAATGTCCAGGCCGCCCCGCACGATAGTAGAAAAATGGTGACAATCCCCGAAGCAGTGATGCGGGGATGCACGCGATGAAAATCGGACGTGGCAGCGCGGCTTCGTGTGAGCCAGTGCGGCGGGCTCCATTGCAACCTGCCGAAGACCGCGAGAGCGACCTTCTTGAAAAACGCCCAGAGAAGGACAAACGGCCGAACGGCCAGTTGGAGTGATCGGGTGATTAGCGCGCTTGTGTTCATAGGCAGGAATACCTCAGTTCAGGATCGCAACTTTCATTCTTCGAAGTGCACCGAGTCCATGATGTGGTCGATCTCGGCCTTTAACTCGGGTGAAGTGTTCAGGTTCGAGGTAAAGGTGACCTCTAATAGCTGACCTTTGTAGGAAGTGGTGAGGAAACGTGTATAAACTGGACTGTGCGAATAACTTTTCGTCCCTTTCAGCATTGGAACATAGCGCCAGTCCGCCCATTTCCGGCCGTCGATGGTCACGATGTCTTTCTTCAACCATTGCAGGTGAGAATCTTTCGGCAGCCAATTGAACCCTTTGCTGTATTCCGCCACACGCATTTTCAAATAACCCTCAAGCTTGTCCGGCGTCAGTCCATGCGTGCCCCGCAACACTTCTCCCCATGCGCCATCGGGGCCTGAAAATTTGGCGAGCGTTTTTGGATTTTTAGGATCGGCGGGATCACGAGAAAAATCACTAGGAATGTCGAGCTTGAGTTTTCCATCCAGAAGGCTCACCGGCTGTGCTTTAGTCTTGAAATCTTCGAGCTTGATTTTCTCGGCGCTCTTAAAGTCCGCGTCAGCACCGGTTGCATCACCCTTGGCTTGCCTTGCTTCGCCGCGATTCTTGTAAGCGAGGGCTAGATTCGAGTCTAATTCAATCGCCTTGGTGAAATCAGCGATCGCGCCGTCAAGGTCGCCCTTCGCTTTCTTGACGTTGCCGCGATTGATATAGGCCTTCGCATCTTTTGGATTCGCCTGGATGGCTTGGTTGTAATCGGCAACTGCGCCATCCGGGTCGTTGTTCCTGGCTTTCAGGATGCCGCGGTTGTTGTAAGCGCCAACGTTTTTGGGGTCCAGTTCGATTACCCGCGTGTAATCGGCAATAGCCCCATCCGCGTCCTTCTTTAGCATTTTGGCGGAGGCGCGATTGTAATAAGCGGCCGCATTCTTAGGATCGAGCTCGATCGCGCGATTAAAATCGGCCAAAGCTCCATCCAGGTCGCCTTTTTTCGCTTTTTCGATCCCGCGCTCAATGGGATCTTCGTCAGACTCTTCGGACGCTGGTGGTGCAGGCGATGGTGAAAGACGGTCGTTCTTTGAATCCGCAGCGGACTCTTCGCTGGCCAGTTCCGGATCGAGTTTCTCCGCGGTCTTAAAGTCCGCCTTAGCCCCGGCCTTATCCCCCTTCTCCTTCTTCAAGACAGCGCGATTATAGTAGGCGCGTGCGTAATCAGGTTTGAGTTCGATTGCGCGTGTGTAATCAGCAATCGCACCATCCCGGTCATTGTTCTCGGCTCTGGCGTTCCCGCGGTTGTTGTAAGCCGCGGGGTTCGTGGAGCCGAGTTCGATTGCTCGGGTGTAGTCCGCAATGGCGCCAGCCGTGTCGTTCTTCAGCCGCCTCGCTTGAGCGCGGTTATAATATGGCGCGTCATCTTTTGGATTGAGTTCGATTGCACGGTTGAAATCGGCAAGAGCGCCATCCAAATCACCGTTCTTCGCTTTTTCGATCCCGCGATTTACAAGATCGCCGTCCGATGTGCCCGACGCCGCAGGAGCGGGCGCTGATTTCACCGCCTGTTTCTCATCGGCTTCCCAAGTATAACTGACGCTCCCGTCGGGATCGCGCACGAGCCTCGCGCCAACGGCCACGGCTCTTGCAGCAGGCTTCTCGCCGATTGGAATCACTTGGGCGTAAAACGAAACCGGTTTGCCGTCGGTGCGACCGATGGCGCCCATTTGTTCGAGTTCCTCCCACGCGTGTGCGCCGCTTACGATCTTTTTGAGAAATCCCAGCTTGACCAACGCGTCGTGGGGAAACTCAACCACGCCGTAATGATTGGGTGTCGCAGTATCCTTGAGAAAGGCGCGATAAGTGTCCTCGCCAATTTGTTTCGACTCCAAAATTTTCGGAGTTACCTCCAGCCGAACGATCCTACCTTTCCAATCGAACTTGTGTTGCTCAATGTCGTTAAACCCATATGCCTTGTCATCCACTGGTGGCCCGAGTGGCGGTGGTGCAATCTTTTCTGCCGCCGGCGCATAATCGAACGAGCAGTGCACAACGCCACCAGCGCCTCGCGACATCATCGGCATCTCGGCGTGCCCGATATATTGGGCTTGTCCTTGCGAATCGAGCACCAGCCAATATTGCGGCAACTCCTTCGGATCGGCTTTTGCCTCGGCAACCTTGAGCCGAATGTGCAACCAAGTCTGGCCGTCGCGTTCTTCGGAGCCCACTTTTTCAAACGGCGGCCAAAGTCGGCCGGTCATGATCGGAGTGTGCGCAAAATTGTAGAGCAACCGATCGTCCGGGCTGCCGGCGTGCCACGTCTCTCCGTCGGAACAAACCCACGCCTTGTCTTTAATCACGATGCCGCGCATCGGCGTGTTCGGTGTCACGCGTTCATTCGTTAAATCAAAATCTTCGCCGGAGAGAAATCCGTGCAGCTTGATTGTCTTGTTGAAAGTGACGGTGCCGTTCACCGACCACACACCGGTGCTCATCTTTTTCATCGCGGCCATCAGGAGCGCTTCAGGTCCCGGCGGCGGCGCCTGCGCATGCGGATTTCCGGGCGGCGGAAGGATCGGATGCTCATCCGCAACCGGCGTGTAATCTACTTGATCAGTGACATAGTTATTCTCAAAACCCATCGGCCCGAGAAAACGATGAACTACCGGCGCCTGTCGATCTTGCATCGCGATCCAGTAATTCGCGCGGTCGCCTTCGTACGTGATTTTGTCCGGCGCAATGAAACGAATGTGTAATAACGATTCGTCTCCCAACTTCTCGGTACCGACCGCCGCAAACGGCGGGATCTTTTCGCTCGCCGAATACTTGATCGGCGTGTGCATGAGATAATAGAAGCGCCGATCGATCTCCTTGTTCTCTTTCCAAGTCCTGCCGCCGTCATCGCTCGACCAGCTCTTGTCTCCCAGCACGATCTGGCGCGTGGTCCCATCGATGGTTTCGATGGTTAAATCGAAGTCCTTTCCGAAAATTATTCCGGAAATCTTCATGTCCTTGTCCGCGTTCACGTGCGCCTGAACGCTCCAAGCTTTTGCATCGGCGAACTTCTTGGCAGCGGCAAGAATCGCCTCTGGCTTTTGCTGGGCGGATGCTGTCGATTTCTTTTGCCCTTTAGCGAAGATAGCTGGCGTGCTCGCAGACAGAAGCAGCCCAGCAACCGCGCAGATCGAGGTTGCGCTAGACCGGAGATGGAAGCTTCTACAGAAGGCAGCGAGGGAAAAAAAGGGGTAACTGCACTCGGGAAAAGGCCCTTGGTTATCTTCGTTTTCTTCTGTTAGCTCTCTCATCAAAGTCATGGCTTGCTCCTTCTAATCCGATCCGCTGCGGATGGTGATGACCGCAGGATCCTTTCCAAGCCGATACATCGACGCGCCATAGCAGATCGCAGCGCTGTTTTTGCGCGCATAACGCACTTCTGGCTCGCCTTCGCAGTACGGAGGTTCGTGCTCCTCGTAACACTTCTCTTTAATAGTCGCGCCCCAGCGTTCGATGTAGGAACAGTTCGCCGTTTTCGAACTACCGGGAATCTCCACGTAGCGATTTTCGGTGAGCGTAAGAAACGCGGCCTCTCCAGGAAGCGGAATCGGGGTTGCCCAGTTTGGTGATAACTGGACGAGCTTTCGCTTGTTGAAATCGAAAGCCTCGACTGTGTCGCCATCACTGCTGTTAAGGTGGCAGCTGAAAAATACGAGCCGCAGAGGACCATCGAACAGAAACTGTCCATCTTTGTTCTGTCCGATTCGCAGCGGCTCGAAGGATGGAAATCCACGCAGCTTGCCGATTTTGGTTTCATGGCCCGATTTTGAATCGCGAAACCACATTATCCAATCCAGCGGATCCTCCTTGTCTTCGCCTTTGCGCCAGAATATTTCACTCGCCGCGTCGGGAGCCTTGATGTTTTGTGGCGGTCGATCTTGTGCGTTAGCCGTAGCATCGAGCGCGGTCACGCTCGGATGCTCTGGCCGTCCTGCGCTTTCGGCTGGCCCGGAAGGCGACGCGAATTCTTGCTGCGGCGGCGGCGCTGGAGAGCCGGATGGTGATTGCTCTTCATCTTGATTGGTGAAGTAAGGAGAGCTTTTCGTTGTCGAATACCAATCGGGCGCCGCGTCGAGCTTCTTCAACTTCGTACCGCGCGGCTCGATGCTCCAAAATTCGCGCGTGTCATTTGCTTTTTCGCGCGTAAACGCAATCGTCTTCCCGTCAGGCGCGAAGATTGGACTGATATCTTGTCCAGAATTGTCATTGGTCAATTGTCGCAACAGCTTTGCGTCTTCGCGATACAGATAAAGGTGTGAATGACTAGTGCCTTTCGGTTGTAGATAGCGAATCGCGATTACAATTTCGGAAGCGCCGCGCGACACCGTCGCAGTTAACGCAAACACGCCGGCAAAGATCAATCGTCGAAGGATCGATTGCGCTAACATGGAAGGACCTACTCCTTCGAGGGAATTTTCTTTTTCGAGATAATTCGGGACTTGCCAGTTTTTTCATCAAACCTGGCCGTGAAGCTGTATGTAGCATCTTCGCCGTTGCCCCCGCGGAAGATGTCGAATTGCTCAAGCAACAGAACGCCCGGTTTCACCCAGCGAATCGGGTTGACATATTCATTCCTTACGTCGCTCTTGGCATTCACGCGCAGGCTTTCCGTCTCAAGCTGCGTGAACTCAATACCTGAGCGATGATAAACATGCGTGTCCGTAACTCGTGGCCCATCGGCTAAAGAATACGTGAACCAGTTCGAATCGCTGGACCAAATCAAATGAGCGGGATTGCCTTCGTAGTCTTGACCAACTTTCACCACAACGTCCTTCGATGGAAGCGAAACGACTTCGACTGCCGTGATCAAAGCGGGATTAATTTTGTTGGGATCTTCTGGTTCACCGATACAGGAAATGCGCACGCCAAATTTTCCGTCCGGCGAAACGTCAGCTATTTTTTCGAACCCGGGGGGATCTTCGGCACAATTCGGCTGCACTAAAATTAACAGCGCAGAAAGCACGCCTGCTAGCTGGAACGTCTTCAGGCCGCCAGATTAAGAAATTCGGGCGTGCATTGTCAATCTCGCTACCGCTAAAATCGCGTCATGAGAGGTTCCCGGATCGCGACAATGACGATGTCGATCTTTCTGTCGGTTTCTGCTTACGCCACGAATCAATTTCTCGATGCGCCGGACGACAAGCCGGTGTCCGCCAAGTTCCGAGGAACGGAATGGAACGATGACACTTCGAATGAGGAAATTCCGCTAACGGCGCGTGTTATTACGACGCGGCTCGCCAAAATGCCCTGGGGCGCGATTTTTAAAATTGAATTCACCGATCTAAAATCGCGCGCGAGAAAGCGCCGCAAAATTCCGCCCGACTACTTTATCGTTACTGACGAGCGCATCGTCCTGCTAAACGAAGAGAACAATGACGCCGCCGTGGAGAACATCTCGGCGATGGACAAGGCGCCAACGTTTGAGGAGGGAGATGTCCGCGGGATCAGCAGCGGAAAGTTGGATCATGAAGACGCCCCGTGGACGACCACGATCGAGGTCAAAGGTGGTGAATGCACCTACCTTGCCAGCCATAACTCAGGTCATTTCTCAAAGATCGTCTGGAAAAAAGGCGTCGGCCTAATTGAATACGCGATGGGCTACGGTGCGATCGCCGACGGTTTCCGTCTCAAGCGCCAGAAGTAAATTAATTCCAGCTCTGGCGAGTCATCACCGCGACGAGACCAAAATGGATCTGGCTCTACCGTTAAAGAGGCACTTCGGGCACGACCAATTCCGGCCGTTGCAGCAGGAGATCATTCGCGACGTGCTCGCCAAGCGCGATGTTGATGCCGACGGGCGGCGGGAAGTCGCTTTGTTTTCAGTTGCCGGCTTTGATGCGCGATGGGCTGACAATTGTCGTTTCACCACTGATTTCGCTCATGAAAGATCAGGTCGATGCGCTGCAAACCAGCGGGATTGCTGCGACGTTTTTGAATTCCACTTTGGATAGGCAAGAGGCGACCGCGCGCTGGCGCGGCTTGCATCGCGGCGAGTATCGGATGCTTTATGTCGCGCCGGAGCGGCTGATGCTCGATACGTTTTTGGAGCGTGCGCTGAATTGGAACATCGCGCAAATCGCAATCGATGAAGCGCATTGCATCAGCGAATGGGGTCACGATTTCCGGCCGGAATATCGTGAGCTGAAAAAATTGCGGAAACACTTGCCCGAGGTGCCGATGATGGCGCTCACCGCCACGGCCACCGAGCGGGTGCGGATCGACATCATTCAGCAATTGCATCTGCGCGAGCCGCGCTGTTACATCGCCAGCTTTAACCGGCCGAACCTGACTTATCGCATCGTTCCGAAATCGGCGCCCTATGAACAACTGCTGGCGTTCATCCGCAGCCGGCCTAACGACAGCGGCATCGTCTATTGCGCCAGCCGCAAGAGCACCGACTCGCTGGCGCGCAATCTCAACGAAGATGGCATCAGCGCGAAACCGTATCACGCAGGGCTCACGACGGGTGAGCGTACAAAACATCAGGAATCATTTTTACGCGACGATGTTCGCGTGATCACCGCGACCATCGCGTTCGGAATGGGCATCAATAAGCCGAACGTGCGTTTCGTTGTGCATTATGATCTGCCGAAAAATCTGGAGAGCTATTATCAAGAGACAGGCCGGGCTGGGCGCGACGGTTTGCCCGGCGAATGCGTGCTGCTTTTCAGCGCCAGCGATGTCGCCAAGCAACTCCACTTCATCGATGAAAAGAGCGAAAAGGAAGCGACGATCGCTCGGACGCAACTTCAGCAGATGGTCCATTACGCCGAGACGCGCGAATGCCGGCGCACCACGCTGTTGGAATATTTCGGCGAAACATTTTCGCAGGTACCATGCAACGGTTGCGATAATTGTTTGCAGCCCCGCGAAACTTTCGACGGAACGGTGCACGCGCAGAAATTTCTTTCCTGTGTCTATCGCATTCACGCCAGGCACGGATTCGGCTTTGGCTTGAATCACGTTGTCGATATTCTCCGCGGGGCGGACACGGAAATGATCCGTCAACGCCGGCACAATGAACTTTCCACGTATGGCATTGGCCGCGATTTAAAACGCGACGCCTGGCAGGCAATCGGACGCGAGTTGTTGCGCCTCGGACTCGTCGAGTGTTCTCCGGGCAGATTTGCGACGTTGACCCTGACGCCAGCGGGTCGCGAAGTGTTGCGAAACCGCACACCGATCACGCTAACCAAGCAGATCGACATCGCCACACAGAGAGAGAAGCCGCGCGCAGGCGCGATCGAATGTGACGAACTGCTCTTTGAACAACTGCGCGCTTTGCGCCGCAAACTTGCAGACGAGCGCGACGTGCCCGCCTACGTAATTTTCTCAGACGTTTCACTTCGTGAGATGGCGAGAAATTATCCGACGACCGCGAGCGAGTTTCGTCGCATTCCGGGCGTCGGCGAACAGAAACTAAAGGATTTTGCCCAACCGTTTCTCAGCGAGATTAAAAACTATCTCGCGACGAATCCGCGCCGAACATTCTCCGGCGACTCTGGTTCGTCGTTTCGGCGACGCCGGTCCCGCTTGAATGACAGTGAGGCCGAAACGCTGCGGCGGTTTCAAAGTGGCGAATCAGTCGATGAAATCGCGCGTGCCAGAGGTTTTGTACCCAGCACCATTTACGGTCATCTCGCCGCCGCTATTGAGTGCAGCAAACTCGCCGAACGCACCCGCTTCTTCACTGCAACGCAGGAAAAAGAAATTGCGGCTGCGTTCCGTCAGGTCAGCGACGGAAAGCTGATCGAGGTCGGCGCGCTGCTTGGCAACAGATACGATATTGGGCTGCTGAGAGTCTTTCGCGCATTTGCCGCGCGCGCTCGAGGAGCGGCGGGTCTCCCAACCGCCGCAGAGCGCCTGAGAAAGCGTGCGCAAAATCGATTCTTTTCTCTCGACAATTGATCGAGATTTTGGCGAGAACCTGAGAGGAGCACATGCGATTTCTCCTTAATTTACCGCCGCCGGTTTCATTTTTTATCGTCTCGGCGATTACCACCTTCTTCGCTTTGACCGGAGTTCACCTGGTGCGAAAGAAGTATTCCGCAGACGTACTAAAGGAAAATCACGAAGTCGCCGCTATTATTTTCAATGCCTTTGGCCTCTTCTACGGTGTGATGGTGGCGTTTGTCGTGTTTGTTACGTGGACCGGATACGACGAGGCTACGAAAAATCTGCAATTGGAGTCTAGCGAGGCTCTGGATATTTTTCACAGCGCCGAAGCATTCCCTGACCCTGCCAAGAAAATAATACGGCAGGGAGTAAAAGATTACATCGCTTCGGTCTATAACGACGAGGTACAGCGGATGTCGCAGGGAGAGACAAGCCTTTATACTGGCGGCGCTCACACCAATCTCCGAACATTGTTCAATCAGATCGATGCGACCTCGATTCCCAACAGAGAGCTCTACGCCGAGTCCCTGCGATGTTTAAATAATCTGGCTCAGTACCGTCGGCTGAGAATATTTGCCGGAAACGATACCGTGCCACCAGTGATCTGGTTGGTGTTACTGGTTGGCGGCACCTTCGCGGTGTCCTACAGCTTTTTCTTTGGAATGAAAAACATCAAAGCGCAATACCTGATTACCACTACGTTCACGGTAACGCTCACGTCGATTTTGTTTTTGATCTATGTGCTTGACCATCCCTTTACCGGCACAAGCAGAGTGAGTCTGGAACCTTTGAGACAGGCGATGGCGTCAATGCAAAAGGGATAAGCACTCCCGTTCGGCCTTAGAAGCTCCGGCAAATTATTAACGCCGCTTCTTCCTTGTTGGTTTTCCTTTGCGCTTGGTCTTGGCCATTCTGCGCAGCTCCGCTTTGCTCATCGATTTGTACATCCCTCGCGAAGCACCTTTCAGCGATGATTTAGAGCGCTTTCCGCGCTTAGCCGCAAGCGCCGCGCCGGCCGCCATCTGTTGTTTTTTTGATTTTGCAGGCATACAAAAAGAATTCGCATCTGAACTGCGAATTGGATTCGCCTGCCACGCCGTAGCCGGGTTAAGGCGGGCCTGCCACGCCGTAGCCCCGGGCGAAGGCGGGTTCAGGTCGCCGCGACTTTGCGCCAGAAGAAGTAAACGGGCACACCCGTCAACACGATGAGCATCCCGATTCCGGAGGTGGCGGGCGCGAGAAATGCCAGATCGACAACCAACAATCCGGCAAGCAAAATCGAAATGATCGGCACCAACGGATAACCCCAGGTGCGGTACGGACGCTCTGCATCCGGTCTTTTGCGTCGCAAAACCATCAACGCGGCAATCATTAGAACGTAAAAAAGCAAGTCGGCCGAGACGATGTATTCGAGCAGTTGATTGTAAACATTTCCAAAATTCACCTCATGCGTCGCGGCGTTGATTGTCACCGTGCGCGGCAACGTAAGAAACGCAGTCCACATTGCCTGTGCTACCAACGCCGCTGCGGGAACACGAAAACGGTTTGTGGTCGCGACTCTTTGGAAAAACAATCGATCGCGTGCCATTGCGTAGTAAACGCGGGCGCCGGAGAGAATCAGCCCGTTATTACAACCGAACGTGGAGATCATGATCGCCGCAGCCATGCACATTGCACCCGGATGACCGAACACCGCGTTCATCATTGCCACGGCCACGCGATTCTGCGGCGCGTGCTGGATTTCGGGCAACGGCAGGACGGCGAGATAAGCGACGTTGGCGAGCAAATAAAGGACGACCACAATCCCGCAGCCCACGACGAGCGCGCGCACGAGATTCTTTCCCGGGTCGCGCACTTCGCTCCCGACAAACGTCACATTTGTCCAGGCCGTCTGCGCGAACAGCGGGCCGACCATCGATCTTCCAAAGAGTAGCGCCAAAGCCAACCCACCGACGAACGTGAAACCAGGCTGGGCGATCTGCGGGCTCCAGCCGTTGGCCCACGAATTCCACCACGCCGCACTCCGCGCAGCGCTGGTCACGTGCCAGCCTAACGACAAACCGATCACCACTACGGCGGCAAGGGCGGCTGTCTTTGCAAACGTGAATGTATTCTGAATAATTTTCCCAACTTCAAGCCCGCGCGTGTTCGTCCACGTCAACAAGGCGATCAAGGCGATCGCGACCAATTGTTCCAGTGACAAGCTGATCGCGTAATGACCCAACGAGATCGGCGCCACCAGGTAATTGTCCGGCGAAACTGCTGAGACAAAAACGCCGAGAAATTTTGCAAATGCAATCGCTACCGCGGCGATAGTCCCGGTCTGAATCACAAGAAACAAGGTCCAGCCATACAAGAACCCGATGGAGGTTCCGTATGCTTCGCGCAGAAAAACATAAACGCCGCCTGCGCGCGGCATCATGGTCGCAAGCTCCGAGCAACACAACGCGCCGGTGATGGTGAGCAAACCGGCAACAGCCCACGCAAGCAGCAGCCAGCCGGGTGCGCCGCTCAATCGCGACGATTCCGCTGAGGTAATAAAGATGCCCGACCCGATCATCGAGCCTATAACGATCATCGTCGCGTCGATCGGTCCGAGGGCGCGGACCAGTCCGGATTGCTGTCGATTGTCGATCTTGTCGTTCACAACGAACTCTGCGGCGCGCTAATCCTGACACCCTGAGACTCAAGTTGCGTTCGTAATTCACGCGCGAACTCAACTGCGCCGGGTGTGTCACCATGAACGCAAATCGTCTCGGCGCGCACATCTACATCGTGGCCTTCGACAGACCGCACTTTGCCTTGGCGCAACATGCGCAGGACGCGCTGGGCAGCTTCTTTTGGATCGCGAAGCAAAGCATCGGGCCGCGTGCGTGGAACCAGCCATCCGTCATTCAAGTAATTACGATCGCCAAAAACTTCGCGCGCGATTTGCAAACCATGCGCCTCGCCGGCGCGGGCAAGCTCGGTGTTGTCCGGCGCGAACAGAATTAACTTCGGATCGACTGATGTGATTGCCCGCGCGATCGCATCAGCCAGTTTCTTGTCGCGCACCGCCATGTTGTAGAGAGCGCCGTGCGGTTTCACGTGATTCGGTCGCATGCCGACGGCGGAGGCGACCGCTTGAAAAATTCCGAGCTGATAAGCCACGGCGTCGAATACTTCTTCGTTACTTACCTTCAGTTCCTTGCGTCCAAAATTTTCGCGATCGAAAAAACTTGGATGCGCTCCGACAGCGACGCTGTGCTCCTTCGCCGCACAAACTGCGGCGTGCATCGTATCGGAATCGCCGGCGTGAAAACCGGTTGCGATGTTCGCCGAGCTAATGAGCTCGAACAGCTCAGCATCGTGTCCCGCGCCTTCGCCGAGATCGGCGTTGAGATCGACTTGCAATTTCATGATGTGTGCAAGCTCAGGCCGATGCGAAAAAGTTCTAATTGCTGCTCGCGCTCCACCAAGAGCCGGTGCCCATCCGCGAGCGAGACTTCGGAAAAGCGAACCTGATCGCCGGCGCGAAGTTGTGCCGCAATACCCAGATCGACAGTAATCACGTGCGCTATTTTCGGATAACCACCGATGGTTTGGCAATCTCCCAAAAGTAAAATCGGTTTTCCACTTGGTGGAATCTGGATCGTACCCGGTGCGACCGCTTCAGAGGTAAGATCGACATTGCCCTGCCGTTTCAATTCTGGACTATCGAAACGCACGCCCATACGATCAGAATCGAGCGAGACAGCGAACGTTTCACTCGTGAAACGTTGAAGCGTTGAAGCGTTGAAGTGGTCCAAATCGCAACCGCGAACGAAGCGCAAAATCGGATTGCGCTTTGCTGGACTTACCCAATCATGCGGCGCGGTCCACGAGGAAATACTTTTTGTAGCAGCGGTCTGCTTGTCCACCGTAGCTTTAGCGAAGGCGGGGGGGCGCCGAAATTTCCCTAAGACTAACTCATCTCCATCTCGCAATGTGCGCCCTTCAAATCCGCCGAACTGCGCACGCAAATCTGTGGAGCGACTGCCGAGCACGAGTGGCACATCGATTCCGCCCGAGACAGCCAGCCAGCATCGGCAACCAGTTTGAGGCTGGCTGAATTTCAATTCTTTACCGGCAGGCAGGAGAGCCGCGTGGCCCGCCGGCAACGCCATCGATCCAAGGTGCACATCGACTTCGCCTCCGCACCAGGCGACGATTTGCTCTTCGTCAAAGCGCAATCGCAAACCGCCGAGCGTAATTTCGAGTCCAGCCGCGTTTTCATCGTTGCCGACAAGCAGATTCGCCACACGCAATGCAAATGAATCGAGCGCGCCGCCTGATGAGACGCCGAACTGGCGATAGCCGGTGCGGCCAAGATCCTGCACCGAGGTAAGAAATCCCGCCCGCGTTATAATCATCTTCCTTGCTTTGATGCTTCAAACACTTCGCGCGTGATTGCGCGAAAACGTACGCGATCCCCCGCGCACAAAAGCGCAGGCGGATTTTTTGTTGGATCAAAAAGTTTCAACGGTGTCTGGCCAATCAGGTTCCAGCCTCCGGGCGAACGCAACGGATAAATTCCCGTTTGCGCGCCGCCGATGCCTACCGAACCTGGAGGAATTTCCTTGCGCGGCGTGGCCCGACGCGGCGTCGCCAATGTCTTTGGCAGACCGGTCAGAAACGGAAAGCCCGGAACGAACCCAATGCAGGCCACTCGGTATTCGGCTGTGCTGTGGAGATCGACCACTTCGCCCGCAGAAAGTTTTGTATGTTCACCCACGCGATCGAGGTCGAGGCCAAATTCCGCATCGTAACAGACGGGGATTTCAATCAACCGCGGAGCAGCAGCAGCGCTTCGGCGGCGATGGAAGGCCGAACCAGAAGCAATCGCGCTGCGAATTTTTTCTGCCAACCAATCGAACACGTCACCCGGCGTTTCTCTCGCTTTGGCGACGGCGACTGGATCGAAGAAAAGTGCGACGGTCGTGTAAGCAGGCGCAACCTCGATGACGCCGGGGATTGCAGCATTCCGAAGCTGTTGAAGCGTCCGCAGCACCTCGTCCAGCGTTTCCTCGGGCGCGTCTTCGCATTGGTCGCGCACGCGCACAATCAGCGCGGAATCTCCGAGGGGAATGATTTCCATTAACTTACTGTGTCATGTTGAGCGAAGCGAAACATCTCTGTTTTTTCTGTGAACGTAATTGGGTTAAAAGTAATCAGAGATTCTTCGCTCCGCTCAGAATGACAATGCTAACAGCGCGCCGGCACACGATGCGATTCACTCTGCTCGCTTCGCCTCGATCTCGATGTTGATCGCAACTGCTTGGCTGATGCCGGATACGGTCTCAGCAGCCGGAGCGAACATCAAATTGAAGTCGCGTCGGGTAATTGGATTGGTCGTCACTACCCAGCGCGTCCGGCTCGTTTCGTCGATCGGTGTCAGCAGTTTCACGTGAAGCGTGGTCGGCCTGGTCACGCCGTGAATCGTGAGGTCGCCTAGAATATCGCCACTTTGCGGGCCGGTCCGTTTGACGGTGCGGCTCTTGAAGGTGATCTGGGGAAATTTCTCCACGTTAAAAAACTCCGCGCTGCGCAAGTGATCGTCTCGCTTGTTGATGCGTGTGTCGATACTGCGCACGTCGATCTGCGCCGTGACCGAGGAATTTTCAGGACGCTCACGATCGATTTCGATCTTGCCGTTGAACTTCGTGAATTTCCCATGGGTGGTACCGAGGAATTGATGCACACTGAAACCAATCGTAGACCCCGATGGATCGAACTTGTAAGTCTCGTTCGCCGATGCTGCGGGACTCAACGCGGCGATTGCGAACGTAGCGACCAGACTGCGCAATCTCATTTCGAACTGTTTTTCGTCTCTGCCGCGAGTGTTTTCAAGAGCGGCGTGCGGGAGAGCGGCAGTCGACCGAACAGATTTCCCAGCGCAAAGGCCGGGTCGGCTTTGAGGCTTTTCATATCGTGCACGCCGGCAATGCGCGCCAGCTCAGTCTCGAAATGCGCGACCGCGCGTGCCGTCGAATCGTTGGCAGCCAGATAGCCGAACGCTCGGCGCAAAAGCCCGAACAATTCCGGCTCGCGATGATCGCGCTCGGTGCAAATCTCAATGAGCTCAACAAAATAAGCTGCGGTCTGCATGCGCAGATAGTTGCTACGAATCTCGGCGAACGGATTCTTCACCACCACTTCTGTGAGCGTATGCAGATCCGATTTTCGGCTGCGCACGACAGAAATTTCAGCTTCAAAAAATAAATCCAGCTTTCCGGCAAACGGGCTTTTCTGACGACGCGCACCTTTTGCGACGGTATGAATGCAGCCAAATGATTCCGTGCACCACGAGACGATCAAGCTGGTCTCGCTGAATTTGCGTTTGCGCAATAGAATGGCAGGGGTGCTTTCCACAACCGCGAAGTTAGCACGTCCAGGCCGTCGTAGAGGTGTTTGTGTCACTCACGTCGACGTTTGACCCAGACGCCACTACAACAATCAGCGATTCATGATGTGCAGCGCGCGCTTCTCTACGTTCAGTGCGGCTTCTCTAACTGCTTCGCTCAGCGTGGGGTGAGAATGACAGGTGCGCCCGATGTCTTCGGAGCTGCCGCCGAATTCAATTACGGAAACGGCTTCGGCGATTAATTCCGAAGCGAGGTGGTGCAAGATGTGGGCACCGAGAATGCGATCGGTTTTTGCGTCGGCAACAAACTTCACCATTCCTTCCACGTCATCACTGCAAAGCGCGCGGCTGTTAGCGCGAAAGGGAAATTTGCCGATGCGCACATCGATCCTCTGCTCTTTGGCCTGGTCTTCGGTGAGACCGACGCCTGCTAGCTCGGGATTGGTGTAAATGATCCCGGCGATGGCTTCGTAGTTCACGTGGCCAGCTTTGCGGGCGATGATTTCTATGCAGGCAATTCCTTCGTCTTCGGCTTTGTGCGCCAGCATGGGCCCGGCGATCACATCGCCGATAGCGTAAATGCCTTCCATATTTGTGCGGAAATGTTTGTCCACTTTGATCCGCCTCTTTTCGTCGAACTCGACCCCGACCTTTTCTGCGCCCAAGCCGTCCGAGAATGGGCGGCGTCCGACTGAGACGAGCACCTTGTCGGCATCGAATTTCAGTTCTTCGCCGCCTTTGGTCGCAGTCACGGTCGCATGACCGTTGTCGACCTTCACTGCGCTCACTTTTGCCTCGAGGTGGAACGTCATGCCTTGAGCGGTAAGCAAACGTTGAAGCAGGTTCGACAGCTCAAGATCGAACCCGAGAGCGATGCGCGGCAGAAATTCCAGCATCGTGACTTCGGAACCGAGCCGGTTCCAAACGGAGCCCAGTTCCAGCCCTACCGCGCCTGCACCAATGACAACGAGTTTCTTTGGAGGTTCCGTGAACTCCAGCGCTTCGGTGCTGCTGACGATTGTTTTGCCGTCAAATTTCGCGAACGGCAGTTCCACCGGTGCGCTGCCGGTGGCGATGACGATATTTTTCGTTTCGATCTCCTGTGTCTCGTCACTGGAGGATTTAATGGAAACTTTCCCGGGCGCGGTGATTGAAGCCAAGCCTGCGAAGGTAGTGACCTTGTTCGTTTTCATCAGCGTCCGCACACCGCTATTGAATGTCTTCACGACTCTGTCTTTGCGCTCCTGCATCTTCGCGAGATCGACACGCGCGCCGTCGATGACGATGCCATGCTTGGCAGCCTCTTTTTTGACGAACACGAAATGATCGCTCGAAGTCAGAAGCGCTTTGCTGGGGATACAGCCGACGTTCAGGCAAGTGCCGCCTAGTTCTTTGTCTTTTTCGACGAGGGCAGTCTTCAGTCCAAGCTGGCCGGCACGGATCGCAGCGATGTATCCGCCGGGACCGGAGCCAATGATAACAATATCAAATTTTTCCATACGTTTATTCTGTCATTCCGACCTTGGGCCGGAACATAGGCGTTCACGCCTGTGCGGCCAACGGGCATTTTGCCCGTTGCGCTTCCAGCAGCCGGAGTGCAACTCCGCTGGGCGCCCAGACCGAAGGTCTATGTTCCGACACGCGCACGACGCGGATCAAAAATCCAGCGGCAGTTTTTTCGGGTCTTCGATGCATTCCTTCACTTTGACGAGGAAAGTGACTGCTTCTTTCCCATCGATGGCGCGATGATCGTAGCTGAGCGCCAGATACATCATCGGGCGGACTTCTACTTTCCCGTCCACGGCAACGGGCCGCGGTATGATTTTGTGCATGCCGAGAATCCCGCTCTGCGGCGGATTCAAGATCGGCGTCGCGAAGAGCGATCCGTACACGCCACCGTTCGTGATCGTGAAATTACCACCCTGCAAATCTTCAATCTTCAATTTTCCTTCGCGCGCTGTCGCGGCGTAATCGGCAATGTCGCGCTCCAAATCGGCAAAACTTTTCTTGTCCGCATCGCGCACCACCGGCACGACAAGCCCACGTTCCGTCCCGACGGCTACGCCGATATCGTAGAAGTTGTTTTGGATGAAATCATCGTCCTCAATGCGGCCATTGACCGCTGGCACAGCTTTCAGCGCTTCGACTGAGGCTTTAATAAAAAACGACATCAAACCCAGTTTCACGCCGTTCTTTTTCGTAAACTCTTCTTGCGCTTTGCCGCGCAATTCCTGCAAGGCGCTCATGTCGCATTCGTTAAATGTGGTAAGGATTGCTGCCGTGTGCTGCGCCATCACCAGTTGCTGCGCGATCTTGCGGCGTAACGGCGACATTTTTTTACGGATGAACCGGCCATCCGCCTTCGCCGAGGCTCTCGCCTCCGCCAAGGCTTCGGCGGGCAAGTCGGCCTTGCCGCGTTCCTCCACCGCGGCTAACACATCAGCCTTGGTCAGACGGCCGCTTCTCCCGGTGCCGGGGATTTTCTCCGGCTCAAGTTTCTCTTCTTCGACGATGTGCCGAACCGCGGGAGAGAGAGGTTTTTCTTCTTCCGACGGCGGCTTTTTCTCCCTTTCTTCAACAGTTTTTTCCACCGCCTCTGGCTCTCTCTTCTTTTCCACAGGCTCTTTCTTTTTTTCCGGAGGCTTTTCAGCCTTCTTTGCCTCGGGGACTTTCTTTTCCGCTGGTCGCTGCTTTGAATCGTCGATTGTCGCAACCACTTCCCCGATCTTCACCTCCTGGCCTTCGGGCACTTTGGTTTCGAGCAGGCCGGCTTTTTCGGCGACGATCTCGGTGGAAACCTTGTCGGTCTCGAGCGTAAAGAGCGTTTCACCCTCGTTCACGAACTCGCCAGATTTCTTGTGCCAGGCGGAGACGACACCGCTGGTGATGGATTCGCCAACAGCGGGAATTTTTACTTCAACGGCCATACGACGGAATTATCCCGCCTCTGCGGGACTAATCGAGCGTCGCGGTCGAAGCGCGTTTCGTCAACATGTGCAACTGGATCAAATATCACCGGATTGCTAGGCGCAATCCCGCTGCTTGCTGGTTGACCCCGCAGCTTAAAACGATTGCGCGGCGCGCTTCTACCAGAGGTTTGCGTGAAAGCGAAAGCTGCAACGCAATGGCTGGATCTGCGTGAAGCACAGGCGGAAGCTCTGCAGAACGCAGGGCCTGAGCCGCCAGGATGACCTGCCACAGGCCTGCAGCACCAACGCTCTCGCCCAAGGCTGGCTTGGCCGTGTAAACGAACGCATTTGAAACGACCGCCTTGAGCGCTCGATATTCCGCTTGATCGACAAAAGTGCCGTTAGCGCTCGCGATGACTAGATCGACTTCGCTTCGACTGAGATCGCGCAGAATTCGCTTCAAAATTTCCCCCGCTTCCGCGCGCTTCGCAAAATATCCGCCGGGATGAGCGCATTCGATCGTGAACGGGCCATCCCGCGCGAGAACGATTGCGCCTGCGCCTTCGCTCAAAATCATTCCGCGCTGTTGCTCATTGAATGGCTCAATCGGGGGCGTCAAGCGAAGTAATCGCCATCGCCGATAGGCGTCACACGAGAGCCAATCGACTTCTTCCGTCCCCACGACAAGGCAATGGTCAAGTGGCTCATTCGCCATGAGGTCTTCAGCCATTTTTATCGCTGCGAGCCCAACCGCTCCGTCGCCTACCAAAGTATAGGTGGCGCCAGTGACGCCGAGAATCGCCGCAAGATGGCTTGCCGGGGCATTGAAGACAGTTTCGGGAAACAACAACGGACTGGCGGACTGCGCGCCCGCGTCAACGACGTCGCGGTAAAAACGCTTCGTGTAAATCACACCGCCGTTTGAAATAGCGAAGATGAGCGCGGTGCGTTCAGCATTCTGCGGATCGAGCTTCACGCCTGCAGCGCGCAAGGCGTCCAAACCCGCCGCTGCGGCAAATCGCGAAATCACACTGGCTCGGCGGAGACGCGGATGCGCCAAACCAGTTAGCGCGGATTCGGGCACGCGAAAGACGCTGTAAGGCCGATGCCCGAACTCTTCAGAGATCGCCGTCGCGGAAGCTTCATCACCGTGAAGCAACTGCTCCCACACTGAATCAACGCCGCGCCCGAGAGGTGTCACCCACCCCATGCCGGCAATCGCGAGACTCATGCTTGGAATTTACCCATCAGAATCGAGGCATTGGTACCGCCGAAGCCAAAGGAATTTGAAAGCACCGTGCGTAGAACAGCGGGTCGCGTTTCGTTCGCTACGATGTTTAAATCGAGATCGTCGTCTGAAGCGCTGAAATTGATGTTGGAGGGGAGAAATTGATGTTGGAGCGCAAGCAAACAAAAGACGGCCTCGACTGCGCCCGCAGCTCCGAGTGAATGACCCATCATGCTCTTGGTCGAGCTTACCGGAACGCCATTAAACAATTCGCTAATTGCCTTTCCCTCAGCTGCGTCATTAAACACGGTGGCTGTGCCGTGTGCATTGATGTAATCGACTTCGTTCGCTAAAACGTGCGCACTCTGGAGAGCCCGTTCCATTGCCTGGCGTGCTCCGACCCCGGTAGGGTCTGGCTGTGTAATGTGAAAGTTGTCTGTGGAAATGCCGTAGCCGACAATTTCCGCGAGAACAGGCGCGCCACGCTGCTGAGCGCTCTCGAGATTTTCTAACGCCAGAATCGCGGCACCCTCTCCCAGCACCATGCCGGTGCGATGGCGGTCAAACGGGCGGCATTTCTCAGGCGTGGAGGCTTGAAGCGAATCGAAACCTACGAAAACCATTTCCGAGATTGCGTCGTAACCGCCGGCTAAGACGCGCTGATAGCGGCCGGACCGCACGCACTCGAACGCGTGACCGATCGCATTCGTGCCAGAGGCACATGCGTTCGCGATCACCTGGCACGGCGCGGAAATTCCAAAGGCCTGCTGCGCGTCGATCACCGGCTTTTGCGCGGGGTAATTTGCGATCCACGTTGGCGCATGCCGCAGCTTTTCAGCTTGACGTAATGAGCGGTAGTAATGTTCGCCATAAGACATGCCGCCGCTTGTTGTTCCGATTACTGTCAGCTCCGGTTTGAATTGAGATTCCTGCGTTACAACTTCCCTTAGCGCCTGAATCATCATGTGCGACGCGCGATGCAGGCGGTGGCCTCGAATCCCCTCACCTTGGCTAGCAAGCAGGCGGTCATCGGGGATTTGACCCGCGGTTCTACATCGGCATTGCGCGACCGAAAATCGCGTCACCGGGCTCACGCAATCTCGCGCCTTGCGCAGCGATTCGAGTGTTTCGCCGAGTCCAAATCCCAATGGGCTGACCACGCCTGCGGCCACAACGGCGACGCGGGCACTGACCTTTTTTCCATTCGGGCTGCTTGGGTTAGCCATGGTTCGAAGCGAAAAAATTGTCCCGCGATTTCTATTGCTTTCTTAGGGGAAGCATTTTACAAGTGAGCCCAAACGAAAACGAAGCTTGGAAGTTGGTGGATTGTCAGTTGAGTTTATTCAGTGACGATTTGAAATCCGATAAGCGGGAACAGTGACCTGGCAACGTTTTCCAGAATAAACTCAATGGGAACTAAATTATACGTAGGCAATCTTCCCTTCAACACTACCGAGAACGAACTGCAGGAGCTTTTCTCACAGGCTGGAGCCGTGCAGGAAGTTACTCTCATGCAGGACAGATTCACCGGCAAGTCGCGTGGCTTCGCTTTCGTGACGATGAGTTCGGATGAAGAGGCTCAAAACGCCATTTCGAAACTCAATGGCCAGTCCATCGAAGGCCGATCCTTGACCGTGAATGAAGCCCGGCCGCGAGAACAGCGGCCGCCCGGCGGCGGCGGACGCGGCTACGGTGGCGGCGGCGGATACGGTGGCCGTCGCGAAGGTGGCGGCCCGCGAAGAGGGCACTAACGAGTTCGCAAATAGCGGTTCCGGCAGGACAGTGGGCAGGGCTGGATTCGAACCAGCGAAGGCGTAAAGCCAGCAGATTTACAGTCTGCCCCGTTTGGCCACTTCGGTACCTACCCGTTGGTGCGAGCGATTCATATAGGCTGGCGCCGTGCAGCTTGCAACTAGCGGCGGCTTCGTCTCTGAAAAGCGATGCGCGACGCGTCGCAGTGCAAAAGCCTAGCGGCGAAATCTACGTCGTTTTTGGCTGGTTCGCTAGCTGTGAGCCGTAGAACTCGGCAATCGCATCAACGACGTAACGCTGTGCTTCGCGCGAAATCTCCGGATAAATAGGCAACGCCAGCGTTTCGCGCGCGGCGCGCTCCGTCTCCGGAAAATCGCCTTTCTTGTAGCCGAGATAGGCAAAACATTTTTGCTCGTGGAGCCCTAGCGGATAGTAGATCGCCGTCTCAATTTCGCGTTTGTCCAGATGCTCACGCAACGCATCGCGCATTGGCGCGCGGATGACGTATTGGTGATAGACGTGATGATTCGTTAGGCCGCGATCGCGGTAAGGCGCGGCGGGTGGAGTGATTCTTTCCGTTAATTCCGCGCGAGCAAATTCTGCGCCATAAAAATCCGCCGCTGCTCGCCGCGCCGCTGCCCACCTTTCCAAAAATGGAAGCTTAACACCCAGAATTGCAGCCTGGATTTCGTCCAAGCGAAAATTGCCTCCAATGACCTGGTGAAAATAGCGCGGCTCCATTCCGTGTTCTCTAAAAGTTTGCAACTTTCTCGCGAGCGTCTCATCCCGGCAGACGATCATCCCCGCATCACCAGCAGCTCCGAGATTCTTCGAAGGATAAAAACTAAAGAAACCAACTTCGCCAATTGTTCCGGCTTTGGCGATCCTTTCTCCGAACGGAAACTCCGCGCCAATCGCCTGCGCTGCGTCCTCGATCAGGTCAAGCTGGAAGCGTTCCGAAATTTCATGGAGCGCGTCCATCTCGCAGCATAACCCGAACAAATGAACTGGGACGATGGCGCGGACTTTCTCTCCGCTTTTTGCTCTCGATGCGCCATCCGAATCTACCTGACAATTCTTCTCCAGGCATTCCCGAATCGCGGATGGGCTAATGTTGTACGTTTCGGGATCGATGTCGGCGAAAAGCGGTCTGGCGCCGACGCGCGCGATGCAGCCAGCGGTGGCGAAAAATGTGTAAGGCGTCGTGATAACGGCATCGCCTGATCCAATTCCAAGCGCCATGAGGATCGCCAGTAACGCATCTGTTCCTGATGAAACACCTACGGCGTGTGGCACGTTGCAATACGCGCAGATTGCCTTTTCGAACGCCTGCACTTTTGGTCCCAGAATGAAACGATGGCTTGCCAGGACGTCGTCAATCGCTTCGCGAATTGGCTCACTTAGGGCACGGTATTGTTCGCCAAGATCAAGTAACGGCACGCGCATGGCCAAATAGCTTGGCAGCTTCGGCATCCGGTTCAAGACGTTGTAGCGTCCGCTGGGGTAGAAGGTAGGGACGCCGCGCTGCGGCGTCCGGACAGCGCGGCGCGCTGTCTTTACCATCGCTATTGATCGCACAGTTCGCAGCGGCTACTTTTTTGCATGGCGCTGCTGCGCGGGATTTTCTGGTTCGCCTTCTTCATCGTTTTCACTTTTTGCTTCGTTGTGCTGTTCGAGTACGGACCACGCGATTTCGCCAAGGGGGTTCAGAAGGAGTGTGCCCGCGTGAAATCATTCGTCGTAAAACAGACAGAGGGAATCGGGAAAGCAAAGAAGAACCGCTGATCAGGGGCGGTGCACTGCGCGGTTGGGACAGCGCATCGCGATGTCCCTACTAAAAAGCTGCGGAAGATGTTGCGAGAGTTTCTATCGGCAGAGGAGCAAGAAATTCTTTTGCATTCTCAATCTGCAAAACTGGCCGGGCCAGATGTGCTGCCAGAAAACTGGTATCTGGCGTGGGAGCAATCGCGGCTTGCGCGGCGATTTCGCATTCGGCCAATTGCTCGATAACTTGTGCAAGTTTTGGGCTCAAATCGCGGTAGCCTGTAAATTGAATGGTGCAAACACCGGGCGCAGTGTGTTCCACAAACGGGCTGAGAGTAAACGCGTAGTAAATTAAGATTTCCTGGATCGATTTTTCCTGCGCGCGCCTGCGCACTTTAATCACGACCCGCAAAGATCGCGCCAGAGCCTGACTCGGCGTCATTCCTTTTCGAATTCCGGATTTTTCCGCGGCCTCATTCAGTTGAATGATGATCGGTTTCCTGTCCTGTTCTTCGATCAATGCGACCGGCTTGGCGCGCAATTCCGGCTGATGCCGAGTAGCAGCCTGCAGAAAGAAATTCGGCAAATAAATTGTGGCGAACATTAATGAGCTCCGGTGAGGTAGGGACGGCGCGCTGCGGTCGCCGCGGCGACACATCGCAGCGCGATGTCCCTACCATGCGATCGTTTCACAACAATTCGCAGCTGAGAAACGGCATCCTGCATTTCAAAAGTTTTGAGATTCCAGGAATTTTCGAGAACAAGTTTAAGTTGTGCGCTGCCGACCATTTCATATCGGGTAAGGACCAGACATGCCGCAGGGATTAATTCGACCAGCCGTTGCAAGCGATACCAGTTCGTTTGCGAAATTTTGCGCAATTCTTCCGGGGAGTTCAGCACCAGATCGACAATCACCAGGGGGAAATTGCCATCTCGCAAAAGCAGATCAGCCGCTTTGATGGCTTCAGATGCTGTGCTACAACGGACCCAAAGCAAGTGCCGCAGTAAGACATTATCCAAGCCGCAGGGATCGAACGAATCGCGCCCATCAATCAGCGCCACGAAATAATTATCGCGATTTGCGCCATGGATGAGGGCGTTAGTCAGCGATGCGCTTCCCGCGCTGGTTCGCGGGCTGATCAATTCGGTGATCGCGCCTCGCGGCAATCCGCCACCAGTAGGTTGATCAAGAAAAGGTAAACCAGTGACTAAACGCGTTGTGGCCGTGACGGCGGGATGCGGAAAACGTTCCGCCAGCAGTTTCCGAAGATCGATAATCTTGGCGGTTGCAGCCATTTGAGAGAAAAATGGCATACCCTGTTTATATGTTCAAACGAACAGTTGATACCAGGGTCTTCTATCTCAGTGCCGTCTCCGCCGCTCTTGTTTCCGAATCAGCGACACCATCACACCCTGAATCTTGAGCTCGCGGGCCGGGACTAGATCCGGGTAGCGGGGGTTTTCTGCTTTGAGATACGGCCGCCCGTGCTCGACCACGTAACGCTTTAATGACGTTTCGCCGTCGATCAACGCCGCAACGATATCGCCGTTGTGCACTTCTTTGGCGTCTTCCAAAATCACAATATCGCCATCCAAAATGTGCGCATCGATCATGGAGTCGCCGCGGACGCGCAAGGCAAATATGCCGCGATTCTTCAACACATTCGCGGAACGCACATCGAGCGAGACATGGCCTTCGATCGTCTGCTCCGTCAACGCCGACATGCCGGCCGGGATCTGCCCGTAGATTGGAATGTCGGTGATTCTGACTTTCATAGCTGGAGTAATCAACGCGCGGGCTTTGCGCGCGTGGCGATCGAGAAACCCCTTTCGCTCCAGCGCAGCAATGTATTGCATCACCGATGTCTGGCTGGCGAACCCGAAATGATTTTGGATTTCGCGCGTGCTGGGCGTAATCCCTTTCTCGCGTTGCTCGCGCTGAATAAAATCAAGAACGCTTCTCTGCCGCTGCGTCAGCATGTTGGAATGATCGCCCAACGCGCACAATGAAGCAAGTTCAAATGAACACGTTCACGGCTACCGCGCCGGGGATGGCGATAAAAATTACACCGGCACAAGTTCGACGGAAGAGTGGTACCAGAAACAAATCATTCCGCGCCAACGTCATTCCGAGCGGAAGCGAGGAATCTCACGCAGGACGCTGGCTGGCCCTGTCCAATTAGGGTGCTCGAAGCTTCGACTGCGAGGTCCTTCGCTACGCTCAGGATGACACAATTATAACCGCACCAGATCGACCAAAAACTGGCACCAGAGATAAATCATCCCACGCCAGGAATATTTGACCTCCCCTGCTGCGGTTTGTTTGAGCACGCCTTTATGAATGTTGTGCTCGATCTGGTCGCGGAGATCCTTTTCCATTTCAGTCTGAATTTGATCTTCGTCGAGCGTATCGATCGCAGCGGGATCAACCCCGTTTCGGCTGAGAAACTCCCGATGACTCTGATAAAGCTGCCAGAACGATCGGTCCGGCCGTTGTCGATTAATTCGGAAGGCAGGAGTGAGTTTGAGGCCGTAGGAAAGCGGATAATTCCATGTGGTCCAAACCGTGCCGTTTTTGGCGCGCGACGAAATGCGCAGGTAATAGAATGAAAAATCACGTTGTTCGTTCAGGCAGATCGCCGCTTGGGCGCGATCCTCTTCTCTGTAAAACAACCGAAAAAATTGTCGGAAATCTTCCCAGTCCCACCCGGCGTCGCCTACGTGCACGAAACCCTCGTCCTCGATTTCACGCGTAATGTCACTAAGCGCTGGGAAAGTGTCCGCAGACGGAGGAGTTTTCGGCCGAAGCTGTTTTTCCTTCGGAAGCCGTAGCGCCCGAATCCGGGTAAGAATTTCCAGCCACGGGAGAAAGAGCCAGCCCATTGCGCCGGCAAGACCCCACACCCAGCTGCCGGTAATAAAATAAACGACAAGAAAAGTGGCGGCGAGAAAACCGAGCGCGCCCGCCTTTTGCGCATACGAATTTTGGAAACTGCGCAGACCGACGCCGAGCACGGCCACGCCGAGTGTAAAAAGAATGCCGAAAAGCATTACGGATTGATCTGGTGCTTGTTCAGAAATTTTTCGAGCTGATCGGTATCAAAATTGGCCAGGACTTTGTCGCCCGCGACAAACGTGGGCACATACGTTTGCGCGGAAAGTTCTTTCATGTGTTCGTACGCTTCGCGATCTTTACCGACGTCAATCTCCTGGAAGCGGTACCCTTTCTCGCTGAGATAATCCTTCGCATCAATACACCACGAGCACCACTCCCGACTGTACAGCTTCAGTTCCATTGGCAGGGCGAAATAAACCAGTGACGGTTCCCACGTCAACTGGCATGCGTCTCAACGTCTCATAGATCGCATGCGCTCGCGCTCTTAATACGATTTGGCCCAAATGACGCGACGTACGCTCGCTTCACCGCTGAAAATGCATTGGCCCTGTTCAGAGGAATCATCGAGCGGAATGGCGCGTATGGTGACTTTGAGGTCATTCTTGATTTGTTCTTCGATTTCGCGGGAGCCATTCCAGTGCGCGAGAGCAAAACCGCCGTGGATTTCCGGTTTTGCAGGATTCTTCGGCGTAAAGAAATCATAGAAGTCTTTTTTTGAATTGATTACCCGCGTGTTCGCGTCCCGAAACTTTTTCGCTCGCGCATATAGAGCATCCTGAATCGACGTGAGAATTTCCGGCGCACGAGCAACGAATTCGTCAATCTGCATCGATTCCTTCGCTTTCGCCGCTTGATCGCGACGGCTGAGTTCAACCGAATTCTTTTCAAGATCGCGCGGGCCGATCTCGACGCGCAACGGCACGCCTTTCTTGATCCATTCCCAGTTCTTAACGCCGCCGCCGAGATCGCGCCGATCCACTAAGACTTCGATAGGAACGCCGACATAGCGAGTCTTGCCCAAGCGCTCTGCAACTTTGTCACAAGCCTCCAGGACTGCTGCGCGGGTTTGCTCCTTTGGTGCGATTGGCAGAATGACGATTTGCGTCGGCGCTATCCGCGGGGGCAGAACCAATCCGTCATCGTCGCCGTGCATCATGACAAGAGTACCAACCAGCCGGGTGGTCATTCCCCAGCTTGTCGTCCAACCGAATTCCTGTTTGCCCTCTCGGTTTTGGAATTGGATCCCGCTGGCGCGCGCGAAGTTTTGCCCGAGGAAATGCGACGTTCCGCCTTGGATCGCTTTTCGGTCCTGCACCATCGCTTCAAGCGTGAGTGTTTCCACTGCGCCAGGAAACTTTTCACTTTCGGACTTCGCTCCGGTGAAAACTGGAATGGCAAGATGATCTCGGACAAATCTTTCGTATAAATCCAGGATCAATCTCGTTTCAGCGCGCGCCTCGTCTTCGTTTTCGTGAACGGTGTGACCTTCCTGCCAGAGAAACTCGGTCGTGCGCAAAAATAAGCGGGGCCGCATTTCCCAACGAACGACGTTCGCCCATTGATTGATCAGAATTGGCAGATCGCGATACGATTGCACCCACTTGGCATAGCTGGCGCCGATAATCGTCTCTGATGTCGGCCGCACTACGAGTGGTTCCGTCAATGCGCTAGCCGGCTTCATTTTTCCGTCAGCATCCACCTCCAGACGTGTGTGCGTAACGACGGCACATTCCTTGGCGAAGCCTTCGACGTGTTCGGCTTCCTTCGCGAAATAACTCAGCGGAATGAAAAGGGGGAAATAAGCGTTGCGATGGCCAGTCGCCCGAAACATGCCATCGAGTTGCCGCTGCATGTTTTCCCAGATGCCGTAACCCCACGGACGAATCACCATGCAACCACGTACGTCCGACGGCTCGGCCAATTCCGCCGCGCGGATGACCTGCTGATACCATTCCGGAAAATCTTCGTCGCGCCGCGGGGTGATTGCGGTCTTTGTGGCAGCCGAATTCGACATGGCCAGAGAATTAAACGCGCAAAAGCAAGTTGACCAGCGAGCATTTCTGCGATGGGTTCATCTGTCCCGTCGGACTCATGAGTCTCGTGGGCCTGTCGATGGGTTGACATGCTGTTGCGTCGCTCGTAATTTCCGTGCTCTTTTCCCCAATGAAAACGTTTTCTGCTAAAGCAAGCGAAATCCCGCGCAAGTGGTGGGTCATTGACGCCCAGGACCAGGTGCTGGGAAAGGTCGCGGTAAAAGCAGCGAATCTGCTGCGTGGTAAGCAGAAGACTGTTTTCACGCCACATGTGGATACAGGCGATTTCGTGATCGTCATCAATGCGGAAAAAGTGCGGCTGACCGGAAAGAAAGAAGAACAGAAGAGTTACATGAGTTTTTCAGGTTACGTAGGTGGCCATAAATCTGAGAATGTCCGGGCACGCCGCGTTCGCCATCCCGAACTGCTGATCGAGCGGGCGGTGCGCGGCATGATTCCGCATAATCGGCTTGGTCGCCGCGTTTATCGGAAGTTGAAAGTTTATCGCGGCGATTCGCATCCGCACGCCGCGCAGCAGCCACAAGCTGTCAGACTCCAGAAGTCCTGATCCTATGCCACAAACTGAAGAATTCGTCGCCACAGGCCGCCGCAGAACGTCAGTCGCCCGCATTCGCATGACGCCGGGCAGCGGAAAGATCGATATTAATGGGCGCAGCTTCGAAGATTATTTTCCCACTGCGCCGTTACAAAACGTGGTGCTGCAACCGCTTCAATCCGCCAAGGCTGTGAATGCTTACGATTTGTGGATTAACACCAGCGGCGGTGGCATCATGGGGCAGGCCGGTGCGGCGCAGCTGGCCATTGCCCGCGCGCTTCTTCAGGTTGATGCCAATTTGCGAGGACCGCTCAAAGCTGAGGGTCTGCTTCGCCGTGATCCGCGCATGAAAGAGCGAAAAAAATCCGGACAACCCGGCGCCCGGAAACGTTTCCAGTTCTCGAAACGTTAAGGCGAGTCAGAGACTCCGAGCCCGCTGTAGCCGCGGCCCTGTGGATCGCGTACCCGAAATCGCTCCAATGGCTTCGGTAGCGCTCATATCTCCCACAACCAAGTAGCGAACGCTACGGTTTCTTCGGTGGTGGAGGAGCTTGCGGCGCAGGCTGCGGCGCCGGCGCGGGAGGACGCGCCAATAGCGGCGGGGCTGTTGCAGTCTGTGTTGGGCCCGGCGCAGGCGAGCTAATCGGTTTAATCAAACGCAATTGCTGCATGGCCTCGCCGGCCCAGAAGCTCGTTCGGTATTGCGTCAGGATGGTTTCGCAAATCCGGCGCGCATCGTCGTTTCGATTTTTCGCCTTCAAAATATACACTTGCGAAAGCAAAGCCAGCGGTGCGTTGAAACTGTTCGGGTAGGCCGATGCGATCTGCTGATACATCGCCAACACCTCATCCGTCTTCCCCATCGACTCCAGATTAGCTGCCATTGCCATTCGCGCCGTGCTCACAAGCTCGTGCTGTGGGTACTTGGCGATAAAGGTTTGGAGCGTTGCGTTCGCCTCCGCGAATTTCTTTTCGCTCCGCTGAGCTTCAGCGAGTAAAAGGTAAGCGTCGGCGGCGGCTGGCGTGTTTGGATAACGGGCAATCACCTGTTGATACTCTTGCGCGCTCTTCGCACTCGCTAGCGAAGCCGACGCCGATGCGGCCCGTCGATCGGAATAAAAGCGATAACCAGTAAAACCGATCACGCCGAGCAGGACGATGATAAGCGCCGCGGTGATTTCTTTTTTGAAGCGTTCCCAAAACACGCGCGTTTCCAGTGCTACGTCACGAGAAGGAAGTGGAGCTGTCGGCATAAATTTCGTGCGCTCGGCTGGTTTAAACTCTGCGAGCGGTCGTCTTATGCCACGCGACGGTTTCTCTTGCAAGCGCGGCACCGAAAACCGGCATGCGCGCGACAAAGCTTCTCACGGCGATACAATCTTACCTATGAATGCATTCTGGAACTCTTTTGAAGCTGTCCTCGGTTTAGGTGTAGAACCGAAGGATTTGACATTTATTCAAATTTCGCTGCGCGGGATCATTGTTTTTCTTGTCACACTGACCACGATGCGGCTTGGACACAAACGCTCACTTTCGCGCAAGACTCCGTTCGACGCCGTCCTGCTGGTCATTCTTGCCGCTGTGCTTTCGCGCGCCATCAACGGTTCGGCAGCTTTTTTCGCCACACTCGGCGGAGGCGTGGTTTTAGTGGTGCTCCATCGCCTTTTCGCACATCTGGCATACTATTCTCACGGCTTTGGGATTTTGGTTAAAGGCCGACCCGACACGATTGTGCACGACGGCGAATGCGATTTTCGCATGATGCGGCGCAACCATATTTCCATGCATGATCTGGAAGAGGACATGCGTCTTGGCGCACACATCGACGACCTTTCCAGGGTTAGACTCGCCCGCGTGGAACGCAGCGGCGACATCAGTTTTATCAAGAAATAATTTGACCTATACGGCCATTTTGACCTATGAAACCCGTGGGATTTATGAGACGGACCAAAAAGCGGTGGATCAAACCGATGTTGAAAACCGTGCCGATCTTTTTTGAGTGCACCTGCTACGCGGGCGCGATTTGATCGACGGAACTAATTACTGCGAAACTCCGGTTGATTCGCATCCATATTCTCGGCAGCGCGGCCGGTGGCGGTTTGCCGCAATGGAACTGTGCCTGTGCGAACTGCGTGGCTGCTCGGACGGGGAAAATTCCGCCGCAGACGCAATCGAGTACCGCGATCAGCGGCGACTCGGAAGCCGTTCGACGCCATTTCTTGATCAACGCATCGCCCGATTTGGCCCGGCAAATCGAAAGCATGCCGCAATTGCAGCCCCGCCGCGACTCGCCGCGCAACACTCCGATCGCAGGCGTTCTTTTGACAAATGCCGACATCGACCATGCGCTGGGTTTATTGCTCTTGCGGCAACAGGAAACGCCGCTGATCGTTTACGCAGCCGATGAAACGCGAACAGCGCTCGCGTGGATCGACAGCGTCCTAGCGCGGTTCTGCGGAATCAAATGGCGAAAGATCAGCGCTGATTTTCAATCCTTGAATGGCACCATCGGTTTTCGAGCGATCAAATTGCCCAGCAGCGTTGCGTTTCAATTTCGGGACGACACCTCCGGAGCAACTGCGCTGTTCGCCCCAAGTGTCGGCGAACTGACCGGCGAATTGCGCGACGCAGTGCACGCTTCGGATGTCGTCATGTTTGACGGCACATTCTGGAGTGACGGCGAACTCACCGCCGCGCGGCCGGGCGCTCGCAGCGCCCGCGAGATGAATCACTTGCCCATAAGCGACGGCAGTCTTGATTTCTTGCGCCAATCGCGGGCGCGCCGGAAGATTTACACGCACATAAACAACACGAACCCGATTCTGATGCCTGGGACTCGAGAACGTGCACAAGTCGAGCAGGCCGGAATCGAGATCGGGCGTGACGGATTAGAAATCGTTCTATGACCACCGGGCTTTGGGACCGCGAAACTTTCGTCGAAAATCTGCGAGCGATCGGCGCCCGGGCTTACCACGATAAACATCCGTTCCACCTTGCCATGAACGAAGGCCGGCTGTCGCCGGAAGCAATGCGCGGCTGGGTGGCGAATCGCTTCTATTATCAGCGGAATATTCCGCTCAAAGACGCGGCTATTCTCTCCAACTGCCCTGTGCGCGAAGTACGCCGAGCCTGGATTCACCGCATTCTCGATCACGACGGCAACGCTGAAAACGAAGGCGGCATCGAAGCGTGGCTGCGACTCGGTGAAGCGTGCGGGCTGTCACGCACCGAACTAGTCGAAGATCAGCATCTGTTCCCCGGAGTTCGTTTCGCGGTGGATGCCTATGTGAATTTCGCGCGCACTCAGCCGTGGCCAATCGCTATCGCGTCATCGCTGACCGAACTTTTCGCGCCCGATCTGATGGCGGCCCGCCTTGCGGCGTTCGAAAGGTTCTATCCCTGGATCGACCCGCGCGGCCTTGATTACTTCCGTCGACGCACAACCCAAGCGCAGCGAGATTCTGAAGAAGCACTCGCGATCACGCGGGAATACTGCAACACGCCGGAGCTCCAGCGCGAGGCTATTCGCGCGCTCAACTTTAAATGCGATATGCTCTGGTCCATGCTTGACGCCATTCACCATGCCTATGCAGACCAGGACAATCTCTGACGCTGCGCGTCCGCGACTGGCGAAGGGAGTCCGGTTACAAACCGATTCCACCACGGGTAAAAACGTACTGCTTTTCCCGGAGGGCATCGTCGAATTGAACGAAACCGCGGAGGAAATTCTTGTCCGCTGCGATGGACACACATTGAGCGAGATCGTGCGAGAGTTGGCCGAAGAATACGACGCTGATGTTGCGGCGCTGGCCGCCGATGTCCGGGAAACCATGGCCGATTTGCAACAACGCAATCTGATCGAACTCACATGACCGCGCCGCGTCCATACGCATTGCTCGCGGAAATTACTTACCGATGTCCGCTGCATTGTCCGTATTGCTCGAATCCTGTATCCGCTTCGCTGTGCGAAGCGCCCCGCCGCCCACAGGGCGGCGGCTACAGTCAGACGCATGCTCAAGCCAAACGCGAACTCACCACTGACGAATGGAGGCGTGTCATTCGTGAAGCGGCCGTACTGGGCGTGTTGCAAATCGGTTTTTCTGGAGGCGAACCACTTGTCCGGCGCGATCTGGCCGAACTGGTTCGCGCCGCGCGCGAGGCCAATCTTTACACCAACCTCATCACGAGCGGCATTGGCCTGGATGATGATCGCGTGCGCGCGTTGCACGATGCAGGCCTCGATTCCATCCAGCTAAGTTTTCAATCGGATAATGCTGATCTCGCAGACGAAATCGCCGGTGCGGGGGCGCATCAGCGCAAGCTGAATGCCGCCGCAAAAATTCGCGCAGCCGGAATCGCGCTCAGCCTCAATTTTGTCATTCACCGGCGCAACATCGATCGCCTGCCGCAAATGATTGAGTTCGCGGAAACGCTAGGAGCCGAGAGAGTCGAGTTGGCCAATGTGCAATTTTACGGCTGGGCATTTCTAAATCGCGCGGCACTGCTTCCAACTCGCAACCAAGTCATTCGCGCACGAGAAATCGCGACCGCAGCAAAAGCGCGCCTAGCCGGCAGAATCGACATCTTTTATGTGCTGCCCGATTATTACGAAACCCGGCCCAAACCGTGTCTCAACGGCTGGGGCCAGCGTTATCTCACTGTCAATCCCATCGGCGACGTGCTCCCTTGCCCGACTGCTTCATCGGCCATTCCCGATTTGCGCTTTGAAAATGTTCGAGGACGCGCGCTCGATTGGATTTGGC
>Ga0209376_1000427_pt1 | contig 46929 bp, 44 predicted proteins | sample GraSoiAngelo_134_FD_185891 | JGI IMG/M metagenome (GOLD analysis project Ga0209376, IMG submission 185891) | Grasslands soil microbial communities from the Angelo Coastal Reserve, California, USA - 14_0929_05_30cm (SPAdes) (version 2) | ecosystem: Environmental > Terrestrial > Soil > Grasslands ...
CGTCTATCGCGTCACGGTGACGATCGCCGACGACGACGGCGCTTCCGCTCAGACCACGCTCGAGGCCCTCGTCGTGTTCGATCCGGCCGCCGGCTCCGCGCGCGGCGCCGGCTGGTTCTCGTCACCAGCCGGCGCCTACGTTTCGGACACGACCGCTGCGGGTCGGGCGTTCTTCGGATTCCTCGCCCGATATCAGAAGGACGGGGCCGTCCCATTCGCGCAGCCGGGCTTCCGCCTCAAGACGGATCGCTTCGCGTTCGACAGCACGGCATACGACTGGCTCGTGGTCACCGGCGCGAAAGCGCAGCTTCACGGTTCGGGTCGCGTGAATGGAAACGCAGGTTACGCCTTCCTCGTCTCCGCGATCGACGGTGATCGGATCGGTAAGGACGTTCCGGACAGGCTGCGCATCAAGATCTGGGACGCGGCCAGCGGCGCCGTGCTGTATGACACCCAGGCGGGCGACCCGGATGGTGCGGACCCCGTTCGCGTCCTGGGCGGCGGCAGCCTCGTCGTCGGCCAAGGTCCCTGAGATGGAGATGCTCGCGCTTGACGAGGTCGACGAGGTCGTGGACCTTCCACCGATCGCGGGAGTGCGCATCCCGCGGTGGGACCTTGGAGCCCTGGGGCCTCGGACCTGTCCGCTCTGCCATTCGACGAACCGCGCATCGCTCAGGCGGCCCGACGCTCTGCCCGTCGCGTATTGCCGCCGCTGTGCGCTCTGGTACGTCTGCGAGGCACCCTCCGATGATCAAGTGGCCCGCTTCTACGACAACTACTGGGGAGGCCATCGGCCAGCCGAGCTTTCGGCTCCCTCGGCGGCGCAGATGATGCAGCAGCTCAGCGTGGAGGGCCAGCTCCCATCGGTCGGCGGATATGAACGCATCCTTCCGAAGCTCGCGGCTGCGCTGGGAGGATTACGGGGAAAGCGCATCCTCGAAGTCGGTTGCGGCTACGGATCCCTTCTGCTTGCCGCGAGGCTACAGGGCGCCCAGGTCATCGGAAATGACATCTCGGGCGACGCCGTTCGCTTCCTGCGCGAGCAGCTCAACATCCCGGGGTTTGACGTTCCCTTTGCGCAATGCGTCAAAGAGATCGGGTCGGTCGATGCCGTCATGATGGTGGACCTCATCGAGCACCCGACCGATCCGGTGTGCCTCATCGAGACGGCGTGGGCCGCGTTGCGCCCTGGCGGCGTCCTTCTGCTGTGGACGCCGAACGGCGGCGCTGCCGGCGCCGTGACGAGTCAGGCGCGTGAGTGGCTCGGCTTCCGGGTCGACCTCGAGCATCTTCAATACTTGTCGGCCGCGACGGTCGTAGCCATCGCGTCACGCCACGGCTGGGCCATCGAGCATCTGGAGTCGCTCGGCTTCCCCGATCTGGCGACCGTCGCCTATCGCCCTCCGAAGAGATCGGTCGTCGCTCGGTTGCGTCGCTTCGCGTACCGGTCTCTACCGAGGACCCGGGTGACGGCCACCGCGCTTCGCGCTGCTCGCGCACTCCGCCGCTGGGCCGCTCCGGAGAGCAAGGTCGACGCTTCTCAGGGTGTGTACAACCTGTTCGCGATCCTCAGACGTCCCACCTAACTCGGGCCGCGCGAACGATTCGCTGCGCCGTTTTCATCCCACCTCCTCGTGAACCGGCTGGCCGACCGGCTCGATGACGGCGCGCTGTCCCCGGCGCGCGCCGATGAGCGTGGCGATCGCGTGCAGGTCTGTCGGTCCGATCGCGCGCAGTGCGACGACGCCGACGCCATAGACGAGCAGTGCGAGCGGGACCATCGAGGCGAGCGTGGTCGCGCCGCTGAGGAGGACCATGAGTCCCGCCGCGACCGCTGCGACCGCCGCTTTCGCGACCGTTCGAACGCTCTCTCCCGTCAACAGGTCGCGAGGCGTGATCCGGATGGTCCACATCAGAAGGCCGAGCTCCGTCAGCGTCGTCACTGCGGCGGCCCCGTCCTGCGCGAAGCGTGGGATCGCGATGAGGTTCGCGCCGACGTTCAAGAACGCGAACGCAGTGGCCATCGCGAGAAGATGCTTCTCGCGACCGAGCGCAAAGAGCGCATACCCGATGACCGAGTTGAGATAGAGCAGGAAGAGGCCCGGCGCGAGCAGCCGAAGCGCGCTCGTGGCTGGCGAGTACGCATCAGCGGAGTAGAGGATCCCGACGATCTGGTCGGCGCAGAGCACGAAGATGAGAACCACCGCGCCGCCGACGATCGTGAGGAGCGAGAGCGCTTTCGCGATGACCATGCGCAGCTCCGCGCGTGGACCGACTGACATGCGCGAGTACATCGGATAGAGGACGCGCGTTACGACGATCGACTCGAGGATCGTCGCGGCGTTGAAGAGACGATAGGCCGCCGCGTACCAGCCGACGTTCTCGGCCGGAGCCATCCCCTCCAGCATGACGAGGTCGACGTTGAAGTAGAACGTGCCGACGACGCCGTAGGCGCCGATCGGTAGCGCGGTCCGGAGGAGATCGAGGGCGCGACGCGGCGCGAGCGCCCACCGGATCTCTGAATGCCGCCGGAGTGCGGCGATGAGGATGCCGGCGCAGACCGTCGCCCCGATGAGGAACGCGAGCGAGATGAGGAAAAGGCTGGGCCGCGGCAGGAGGACGAGGATCGCGACGCCGACGACCGCGGCCACGATCCGGTAGGCGACGGACGAGAGTGATAGCAAGGAGAACTCCTCGCGGCCCTGCAGATACGCGGCGATCGCGCCGCCCCAGGCCACGAACAGCGCGGCGACGGCGAGCACGACGATGGCGCCGCGCAGGTCATCGTCGTACCCGAGGAAGATCGTCGCGAGCATCAGGACCGGCAGCGCGGCGAGCCAGAGCGCGGTCCGAATGAGTAGCGTCGTCGCGACCAGGCCATCCTCCCGCCCCCCGCGCTGTGCCACGGTCCTGCTGACCAGCGTGGTCGTGCCGAAGTCGACGAAGATCGTCAGGAACGCCGCGTAGGCAAGCGCGAGAGAGAGCTGGCCGAACCGCGAGGGTTCGAGGTGCCGCGCCTGCACCACGGTGAACGCGAAGGTGGCGACCCAGATCGCCAGCTGGGATGTACCGACGATGAGGATGTTCTGCGCGGTCCGTCGGAGGCTGGTCATCGCTCTCAGGCGACGTGTCGGTACGCGACCCGACCTGCAGCGGCGAGGACCGTCACGGGCAGGTGCGGCCCGATCGACCTTGCGACGCCGCCGACCCACGACGGCCGGCGCCGATCGACGGGTGCCGGCGGGTAGCGGAGGTACACGAGCTCGGAGCGCAGCGCGCCGAAACGTTCCTTGAACTGCGCGAGGCCCGCGTTCGTCGCCTCGACGCGACCCATGTCGAGCCACGACGCGCCGTGCGCCTTGCCGCTCGCGATGCTGCGCCACATGAGCGACTTCCCCATTCCGGCGCGGTCCAGCACCGGATGCGACGCGCTGTATTTCCACATCAGCTTGTCGCGGAACAGGATCGTCACCAAGCCGGCGATGGGCACGTCGCCATCGAGCAGGAGGTGGATATCGAGCATCTCGCCGAGGCACGCTGCGAGATTGCGGAACCACGCGTGGGGCTGCGGCGGCACGCCCTGCGTCGAGCGCGTCAACACGTGCAGCTTGAAGTACGCGTCGACGAAGGTGCGGTCGCGGCCTACGACGTGACGCAGCTGACTGCGCTCGGCCCGTCGGATGTCCTTGCGGTTGTCGTACCTGATGCCCTTGAAGAGCGCCTCGAGATCCGGTCGCAGGTCGATCGCGTAGTGGTAGGAGGGCTCCTCGGATTCGAATCTGGACAGCCCGCCGCAAGGGATGAGTGGTCGAGTCTGCACATACCGCCATCCGCTGCGCCGCGCCTCGGACGCGACGCGTTCGAGAATCTCCCCAAGACTCGTGGGATCGTCGACGAGCGGCTCGCAGTGGTCCGAGAACGGCAGCGAGACGAGGCGCCGGCCGGTGAGCCAGCTCGTGACGACGCAGAACGGTATCGCGCTGCGCAAGTGCTCGCCGCCCTTGGCATAGCCGACCGGCGTGAAGCCGTAGGTGCGTCGGAGCGCGTCGAGCCACTCGGGCGTGTGGAACGCGGACGCGCGCGGATCCTGCCACACGCGCTCGCGCCAGCGCCAGTCGACAAGCGGGTCGAAGGTGCTGATCATCGCGTCGCGCCGGCCGCGCGGGCCGCGCCGAGCTGACGGCGTCCCCACGCGACGTTTGCCGTCGCGGGTAGCTCGAGCAGAGCGGGTAGCGGGTCGTCGAGCGCGAACACCGCGCACTCGATAGGCGGTCGCAGCGACCACAGATAGTCGATGAGCGACAGTTCGCCGTGGCGGAGCGCGCCGATGGCGGCGGGCACGTCGGTGAGCGCGCGGACCCAGCGCACACCGGCACGTGCGCGGACCTGCGCGACCGTTTCGCCGTGCACCATGCGCCACAGCAGATACGGAAAGTCGACGCCGGCAGCGCGCCCGAGGCTGTGCCAGCCCCAGACGCGCGGATTGATGTCGAGCAGCTTGAGCCGTCCGTCGCGCTGGTCGCGCTTGAACTCGAGCTCGACGATCCCGTCGAAGCGGAGCGCGCTGAGGATGCGCCGCGCCGTCTCCTCGACGTCGGGCGCCTCGATCGTCTCGACGAACGTGCTCGCGCGACCGAAGTCCATCGGCCACTGCCGGGTACGGCGCGCAGCAAGGCACGCGAGCGGCTCGCCGCGCCGGCAGAGCGCCGCGTAGGACAGTTGGGTCTCGCCGCCGCCGGGGATCTGCTCTTGGATCATGATGGCGGCAGGGTCGCTCACCGCCGCGGCCTCGTCGTAGCGCGCGACCAGCGCCGCGCGATCCGCCGCGGGCCACGCTTTGTCGATCGTGAATCGATCGAGCGCTGGACGGATCGCGGGCTTGAGGATCGCGGGGAACGGCCCGCCGTAGGCGGCCACGTCAGCGCGATCGCGCGGATACCACGTAAGCGGATGGTCGACGCCCACGTCGGCCGCGAGCCTGTACGTCAGCCTCTTGTCGTAAGCGTGCTGGAGCACCTCCCATGGCACGAGGATGCTCAGCCGGTAGCGCTGCGTGAGGGCGTCGCGGTTGCGCGCGATCAGGGCTGCTGCCTCCTCGCCGCCGGGATAGAGCGTCCATCCGCCGAGTCCGCACTGGTGGGCCAGCTCGATCAGTCGCGCGACCTGATCCGCTTCGGCCGCGGCCGGCCAGCGGATGGCGCGCCGGCAGAAGCGTGACCATCCCGCGAGCAGATGGTCATCGGTCAGAACCCAGACCGGTACGCCGCGCCGACCGAGGCTGCGCACGAGGCCGAGGCTCTTGTAATCGCCGCCCATCACGAGCGCGCCTGGGTGCATCGTTGCGCGCACACGCAGGGGGGCCATGGCCTAGTGGGCGGCGCGCTGGAGCTTGACCGCGCCCTCGGTCTCGGTGCGCGCGGTCGGCGCCTCGGTCGCTCGGCGCGTCACCATCCGCGCGGCGAAGGCGGTCCCCGACACGAAACGGAGCAGTGGGCCGAACGAGTACATCGCGGGCGCGCCGACGAAGTGCAGCCCGGGGACCGAAGACTCGAATCCCCGATCGAGGATGGGCTGCCCGTCGACGCAGCGCACGCGCGCGAGGAGATCCGGGGCGAGGAAGCGGTACTGACGGATGTCGACGCCGTAGCCGGTCGCCATGAGGACGTGATCGACCGTACGCGTGCTGCCGTCGTCGAGCCGGAGGCTTACCCGGCCACCGCGCCGTGCCGCGTAAACGACGGACCGTCCGGCGGCGATGACGAGGTTGCCCAAGCGAGGCCGCAGCCAGAGCGACGCGCCGGGCGCGAGCGCGCGCCGCGTGACGTCGTTCTGCACCGCCCGCGGGAGCATCCGCACAAGCGACGGGTGTGCTACGAGGTGGCTGATCAGGGCGGGGCCCACGTCCGTGCGATCGAAGAGCAGCGGGCCGACGACGCCGTCGCGCGGCGCGCGGCCTACCCAGCGCAGACCGGGAGCGCGCATGACCACCTCTACCTCGGCACCGTTCTCCTGGAGTAGGACGGCACTCTCGATCGCACTCTGACCGCCGCCGATCACCGCGACGCGACGGCGCGCGAACGGCGCGAGGTCCGCGTGGTCGACCGAATGGCTCGCAAGATCGGGAGAGAGGCCGTCGAAGACCGCGGGCCTCGCCGCGAAGGGAGCGATGCCCGCGGCCACGACGACACGCGGGACCGCGACTATCTCGCCGTCCGCGAGCGTGATGCGGAAGGTCGCATCCTCCGCGTCGATGCGCGTGACGGTTCGCGTGTCGAGGTCGGGCAGCGTACGCGCCTGGTACCAGCGGCCGTACGCGACGAAGTCCGCGATGGGGATCGGACGCGACAGGTCCGCCGGCTGCTCGCGCTCGTAGGCGTCGAGGCTATGGGCCGATGCCGGATCGCCGATATGTGACGCCGGCCAGCTGCTCCGCAGGCACATCCCCTTCGGCATGTGCTGCATCCAAAACGACATCGTGTCGCCGAACGTGCGCACGTCCACGCCGGCGCGGCGGAGCTCGGCCGACACCGCGAGCCCGTACGGACCGGCGCCGATCACGATGGCGTCGAACGTCCGGGTCATCCTGCCCGCCCTTCGTGCGACACCCAGTCACGTGTCTCCCAGGACCGCACGACGAAATCGCGAAGGGTGAGCGCGTCAATGTCACCGGTGACGGCGAGCGCGCTCCGCGCGCCGTCCGGCCAGCGCCAGACGCGGACGAGCGGGCCGGTCCCGGACTCGATCGCGTCGAGCACCGCAGCCTCGGACCACGCTGCGTCAGAGCAGTCGACGTATGCGCCAAACCGTTCGCGATCGTCGGATACCTCCGTCGCGAAGCCCTCTTCGGCGACGAATCGCAAGAGGTCCGGCGGCGATCGGCGCGACACGCCGACCATCGGCAACCGCGCAGCATCGGCCTCGAACACGCGCCGTTCGCAGCGCGAGTCGCGCCCGTACCACGGCGCCGCGGGCACGTCGAGACCGCGGACCAGAAGCGTCGCCTGGGGATCCGCGACCAGCGACACGCGACAGCGCCCGGACGCCGCGGGCATCACGCGCAAGGAGAAGCCCGCGCGGCGAATCCACCACGCGGCGAGGTCGTCGAGACAGGCGACGTGGACCGCTGGATGGTGTACGCGCGCGGATGTGAGGCAAGCCTCGAGCGCCTGCCCGAGCTCGCTCACGCGCTCCGGATGCAGCTGGATCGTGAACAGGTCGCCGCGTCGATAGGTGAGCTCGAGGATGTGCAGCCATTCCGCGGACAGAGCCGGTTCGGTGACGCGTATGCGATCGAGGAGGATCTCGTCGTCAGGCACCGCGACCGGGATATCGACGAGGCCGTCGCGCAGTCGCGGCCGGACGGCGACCGCGCGCGCGTCGACCGCGCTGTAGAGCCGCAGCGCGAGGGCGTAGCGCGACGCCGCGGCCGCGTCGAGATCCGACGAGAGGAGCGGGAAGACCACGGCTTGGCTGCTGTGGTAGCGCAGGCCGAGGGATCGCAGCACGTCGAGGGTCGCGTCGTTGTAGCGAAGGTACGGCCCTCGAAATCCCGAGGCACGGAGCCCGCTCCGGCCGAAGAGCTCCATCGCACGCGCGATCGTCGCGCGCTGACGCGCGTGATCGAGCGCGGCGTGATCGCCGTGTACCAGGCCGTGCAGCGCCAGCTCGACGCCGCGCTCGGCGTAGCGGCGGAGCAGCTTGGGGTGACGCTCCAGGACGCAGGCGGTGGTCGGCCACGTCGGCCGCACGCCGTGCGCCGATGCGAGCGATTCGTAGCGGTCCAAGCGGCGCGCCATCGCCGAGGTGGTCGCGCCGAAGCGCGAGACGACCCTCGCGGTCCGGGCGATCGTGCCCGCCGCCCCACGGCTCTGCAGACTGACCGCGAGACTCATGCCTTCTCTGGCACCTCGGACCGCACGTCACGCGCGCTCTCGGAGCGCTCGCGCGACGCGAGCCGCTCCACGATCTCGAGGTAGCGCTTCGCCTGGTGCACCCAGCGATACGGCTCGTTGCGCGCCGTCGCGTTCCGCACGAGGCGCTCGCGCAGATCGCGATCCGCGTAGACGGCGTAGATGGCTTCGGCAAGCTCGCGCTCGTCCCCGGACTCGAACATCTGAAAACATTCACTGCCGAAATACGCATCGACCGAGCGCGTGCGCGAGATGATCACGGGCTTGTGGAACGCCACGAGGTCGAACATCTTCGTACAGAGCGTCACGTCCCGGAATGCGTCACGCCGGACGGCCACGACACCCGCGTCCGCAGCCGCGATGTGCGGCATGAGCGCCTCCATCGTGACCCAGCCACTGAAATGGACACGATCCACGAGGTCGAGCTCCCTCGTAAGCGCCTCGACGGCCGGCCGGTGCGTGCCGTCGCCCCAGATCTCGAGCCGCAGGCCGGGGACCCGCTTCCTGAGCAGCCCCACGGCACGCACCACGAGATCGAGCCCGTAGTTCGGCTCGATCGTGCCGTGACAGATGAGCGTAAAAGCGTCGCTCCCCGGTGCCGCCCGGACGTGTCGCTCCGGCTCGAATCGTTCGTCGTCGAATGAGTTGAGGACTACGGCGATCTTCGCTGCCGGTGCGCCGCGCTCGACGAAGCGCTCGCGCATCTGCTCGGTGCAGGTCGTGACGAAGTCGGCGAAACGGATGCTCAGTCGCTCGAGGAACGACAGGACGCGGACCATCGGGTGATCGAGCGGCACGCCGTACTTGGTGGCCCCGTACTCGGGCATGCACTCGTGCAGGTCAAGCAGGACGCGAGCGCCAAAGAGCTTCGGCACGATCGCCGCGAACACCAGCCAGTCGGGCACCGACGTCGTCTCGACGACGCGATAGCGATGGCGCAGATGCAGCGCGGCGGCGAGCGCCGTCGCCACGAGCTGGAATGCCGCGAACTCGAAGAGGTAACGAAGCTTTCCGCCGCGCAGACGACCGATCGGCAGGTGATAGACGGAAACCCCGTCGGCGTGGTCGAAGAAGCGTTGATCCTCGAACTTCAGGCAGATCACGTCGACCTCGTGTCCCGCGAGGACGAGCGCGCGCGCCTGCCGGCTCACGCGCGAGTCGTATGGATAGTGCGAGTGGCTGATGATGCAGACCCGGGCCATCAGGCGGCCTCCGCGGTGACGCTCACGGCGAGGAAACCAGGAACGCGAACTGCGCCGCGACCATCGCCGCCGCGAGGCAGCCGGCGAGCCACGGCCGCCTCGCCGCGGGGCTCCACGAGCCGATGAGGACCGCGACGAGCACGAGGGCGACCGCCAGAGCGGTGTACGGCATCGGGACCCGACGCTAGAGCGACGATGTTGAGACGATGTGGTCGGGCGGGTTGATGGTGCGCTCTCGGCGTCATGCCGGGACTGTGGCGCCCTGGAGCCGTGCGAGGTCCACCGCGCTCGCCTGTCGCTCGTCCCGCAGACCCACGAGTTCGCGCACCGCCGTCTGTGCCGTCGAGAGCGCGTGCTGCTCCTCGAGATACGAGTACGCCCGCGAGCGCATCTGCGCGCGGGCTTGCGCAGACGTGAGCAGGTCGACGACGCGGGCTGCGAACGCCGCCGGCTCTGATTCGATGAACGCTTCGCAGCCGGACGTGATCGCCAGGCCCCAGGCGCCGTCGAGCGTGGTAACGACAGGGATCCCGTAGCGGAAGGCCTCGAGCAGCTTGATGCTGATCCCGAAGGCGCCGAATAGCGGCGCGATCATCACGGCCGAGCGCGCGTAGATCGTCGCGATGTCCCGTCGGAAACCGAGCAGCGTGATGCCAGGGACACGCCACGCCGGCGGCGCGATCTGCCGGCCCTCGGCATCCGTCGGTAAGCCCGCGCCGGCGATATCAAGCGTCGCGTGGGGCAGTCGACGGCGGACCAGCGGCCAGACTTCACGGCAGAACCAGTCAACACCGCGAAGGTTCGGCTCCCAGGTGAGATTCCCCGCGTAGCACAGCCGCGGCGCATTGCTGTCGCGCTTGACGGCTGGGGCGAGCGGGACGACGTGCGGCACGACGCGCGGCTCGACCCCGGCCAGCGCGCGGAACGCGCGTGCGTCGCTCTCTGAGATCGCCGCCACCGCGTCGACCGACCGAAGGAGCTCGCGCTCATACTGTGTGGCGGCGCGCGCTTCGGCCTGCGCCACGAGTCGCCGAAGGCCGTGCTGCCGGAGCGCGAAGTCGACGAAGCGGTCGCTCTCGACGTTGTGCTGGTCGAGGACGACGCGCGCCGTCGGCAACAGCTCCCGGACCAGCGGAAGGTAGTAGGCCATGCCGAGGCCGTTGATCCACACGACGTCGAACGAGCGGCCGGCGAGCTCGCGGCGGAGCGCACGCCGGACACTGGGCGAGTGCCATTTCCCGGCCATATACGGGACGCCGCGAAGGATGCGCAGGGCCGCGACCCGTGGCACGTAACGACGATGGCGGAAGAGATGCACCGGGTGGAAGACGGGCTCGAGGACCCGCAGCTTCGGTATCGCCCTCTCGAGCTCCGCCCGGCGATCCCGGCTGATCTGCTCCTCGCACAGGTAGAACAGGTCGATGCCGTCAACCTCGGCGAGTGACGAGAGAACGCGCAGTTGCGCGATCGAGCGGAGCCGTCCGCCGTCTCCCGCTGGCCACAGGAAGTCCGCCGACAGGTGGAGGATACGCACCCGTTTCACTCTCGCGGCGCGCCTTGAGCGCGCATCAGTCCGGCCATTGAGATGCGCTCGTCGTCTTCGTTTGTTGCTCTTCCGCCACGAACGCGGCGAGCCCGAGTGATGTCCCCAGGACGATCATCGTCCGGCTGTAGGTGAGGCCCAGATCCACGGACGAGAAGACCACCTGCAGCACGACCAGCGTGACGGGCAGCGCGACGACCCACTGGAGCGCTGGCGCGCTGAGCCGCCGGAAGAGGTCCGATCCGACGAGCACGGCGCGCGCGACGAGGAACCACAGCGCGAAGGCGCCGAGCGGTCCGGCCTTCAGCCAGAGCCAGAGCAGCGCATCGTGGGTGATGAATCGCCAGTACGGGAACGAGATATCGGCGACGTCTCGTTCGAAGAGATAGCGCTGACCGACACCGACACCGGTGAGCGGCAGTTCGCGGATGGTGTATCCGATGTTCTCGTGCTCTGTGTCGCGAAACGCATTCGAGGCTTGATCCACCAGGCTCGTGGCGGACGCGTCGACGACCGAGCGCATCGCGCGAAGCGGCTCCGCGGCCGGACCGGTCGCATCCCAGAAGATGAGGAGGTAGAGCCCCAGCCCGACGCAGGCGAGCGCCCCGAGCACCGCCGCACGCCGCGGACGCGTGAATAGAGCCATCAGCATGATCACAAGACACATGACCGCGAGCGCGATAAGGCCGACGCGACGGTAGGCGACGAACTCCGCGACGACGAAGAGCGGCTGCAGCGCGAAGAGCACGAACACGAGCCGCGAGCGATGGCCGACCAGGACGGCCACGAGCGCCAGCGCGATCGCGGCGCCGATGAAGATGACGTCTTCGTGGCTACTGATCGTGCGGAGCGTGTAGGAGAGGTCCGCTGCCGCCTGACCATTCCCGAGGATCTGCACGGCCTTTACCGCTGACACGAGCACGAACAGCCAGAGGAAGACCGACAGTTGACGATGCTCGCGCACCAGGTTCGCGGTGAGGAAGTAGGCCAGCGCCAGCTGGACCGGCGCACGGCTCTCCGTCAGCGCGACGTCCGCGTTCCAGGAGGCCCCACGTGCCACGCCAATGACCGTTCCGAGCACGAAGACGCCGACGTAGCCAAGCACGGCCCAACCGAAGGCGCCCATGCGGAGACGTTGATGCGTCGCGCCGAACCGGCGTGCCGCCAGCGCGACGCCGGTCAGCAGCATCAGCAGGTCGGGGATGCTGAGACGGATCGGGAGCGGTGTGTACGCGTTGATATTCACGAAGAATTTCGTCTCGGTGATGGGCGGCTCGATGCCGGAGAGCCGCACCTGTTCGAAGAGGATCGCCGACGCGAAGAGGACGAAGAGACCGAGCGTCGGATAGGCGCAGATCCCGAGCACGACGATGGCGCCGGCCAGCGGTAGGAGGAGCATGACGTCGCCGCCTGATGCGACGATCGCGAACGCATAAGCGGCTGCGCAGAGCAAGGAGATCGCTCCGAAGATGACCGTTCGCGGCGGTGCCGCGGACCCGCCCGGTCGGCGTGTGGTCGCCGCGGAGGCCGAGGTCGGGACGATCACTCCCCGGGCGAGGGCGATGCCGGGATCACATCGGCTCGGATGGGCTCGCGGGCGGCGGTACGCGCACGACGGGCGCCGGGTACGCCGAAAAGCGTCCCGACGAGCACGAGCAGGGCGGCCAGTCCGAGGCCCGCCGCGATCGCGACGGTCGCGATCGTCATCGCCGTGCGCTCGCCGCCGCTCGGTTGCGTCGATATGCGCGGCTGGTCGACGATCTGGAACTCGACCCCGCTCACCTCGAGGAGTGCCGGCGCGAGCGCCGCGCGCTCCTGACGTCCTCGCAGATCGCTGAGCCTCACGAGTGCGAAGTCCACGCCCAGGCGCAGCTGCGCACGCACGTGCTGATCGGGGTCGCTGAGTGGCTCGGGATGGGTCCGGTTGAAATCGTCGAGGGCCTTCTGCGCGTCGAGTGCTTCTTGCTGGGCGAACGCGACCTGACGCTCGTAGAGCAGGCCGAGCGCCGCGGACGACAGCTGCCGCGCCTGGTCGATCCGCTCGGCACGAACGGCGAGCGCCGCGTTCAGCAATTCAGGCGGTGTCGTCGGATCGTGGCTCGCGAACGAGACCCTTATGAGGCTCGTCCCGAGCGTCTCGACGCGGAACCGCCGCTGGATGTCGTTCAGGAATCCGTCCTGGTCACCCGAGGCAGCGAAGCGCGATTTGAGCGACGTGCGGCCGATGACGTCGATGAGGAAGCTTCGCGTCTGGAGGAGTTGCTTCAGTACCTCGGCCTGCTGCGCCGCCGCCGTCTGGATGAGGGCGACGTTCGGGTCATCGGGATCGGTGACGCTGAGGGCGGGAGCCGCGCGCACCGCCCAGATCGTCGCCTCGGACTGATAGGTGCTCCGGTACTCGATGACGGCAGCGGCGAGGCCGGCGCCCCAGATGATGAGGAGCATCGCGGCGATGACCCATCGGTACGCGCGAGCCGTGCCGAGATAAGGCCGCACTCGCGAGAAGCTAGGCACGCAGCATTGAAGTCGTCTGGGTCGCTGCATTGACGGACTGACGTCGCTGCGCCTCGTGCCGAAGGATCGGCTGCGGCGCGCCATCCATCGTCAACGCCTCCCCTGCGGGCGCCTTAATCCGATTACGCCTCGATACGCACGTGCGTGTAGCGATGAGTGCCCCCGCGAACCCTGGAGCCCCGTCGCAGGGGCGACGCATCCGCCGTGTCGGCAATTGGGACATCCTGCCGGCGGTCCTGGGGGGCGCGCTGGCCAACGCGGTGGCGGATCCGCGCCGATTGCGCCGCCAGCTTGCCAAGCGCATGTGGATCGAGCTCAAGCGATTCGCGGCGTCGCGCGTGACGAACATCGACGTCGCGAGCATCGCCGGCATCGATCAGGTGCGCGTGGAGGGGACGGTGATCCGTCGATCCCCGCTCGTCTTGTGTGCGCTCGCCGCCCTGCTCGAGCCACGGACGATCTTCGAATTCGGCACGTACCACGGTGACACGACGTGGCTCCTCGCGCGCAACGCGCCGACCGCGCGCGTGTACACGCTCGACTTCGCAGGGCTCGACGCCGTCCAGGGCGCCCAACTTGAGGTCACCGATGCCGACGAGTACTTCCGCGAGTGGGATCGCGGTGCGCGCTTCCGCGGCACCCCGGAAGCCGAGCGCATCACCCAGCTCGTCGGCGACTCGGCGGCGTTCGATTTCTCGCCGTATCGCGGATCGATCGATCTCGTGTACATCGACGCGAGCCACAGCTACAGCTACGTGCGGGCGGACACGGAGGCCGCGCTTGCCATGCTCTCGCCGAGGGGCGCGATCGTCTGGGACGATTACACGCACTACGCGGGCATCTTCGCGTACCTCAACGAGCTCGCTCGCTCGCTCGAGCGGCCGATCATCCACCTCCTCGACACGCGCCTTGCCGTCTACAGCCGCCGCCCGCTGACGAACCGTCATTGACCCACCGCAGCGCGCCTCAATCTGCGGGCGGTTCGATGTTGCCGATGACCTGGGAGCGGACCGTCTCCGGACGTCCCGCGGACGAGGATGACGTCGCGCAATTCGACCGCTGGTCGGAGCGTTATGAGCGCTCGAAGTGGCAGCCCCTGCACTTCGATCGCGTCCATCGCCACGCGTTCGATCTCGCCGCGCGCTTCGGCGACCCCGCCGCGGTCCTCGACGTCGGCTGCGGTACAGGACGGTTGCTGCGCGCCGCGCATGAGCGCTGGCCGAAGGCGCGCCTCGTGGGCGTCGATCCGTCCGAGGGCATGATCGAAGACGGGCGACGAAGGACGCGCGCGGAGCTGCACGTCGCGGGCGCCGAGGCGATCCCGCTCCCCGACCACTCGATCGACCTCGCGTTCAGCACGATCGCATTCCACCACTGGGCCGATCCGGCGCGCGGGCTGCGCGAGGTCGCACGCGTCCTCCGTCCTGGCGGCGGCCTCGTGCTCATCGACAACATCGGACCGGATTGGATCGCGCGCCGTCTCAAGGACCGCCCTTACCTGAGGGCTGACGAGCGCGTGACCCTCTGGACGGAGAGCGGCCATCGCGTCCTGGAGCAGCGACGCATCGTGCTGCTCCCCTTCTTCCTGCCGATCCTGCTCGCCACCGTCTCGGCGTCCGCTCCGTGAACGTCACCGTCGTCGGTGCGGGCTACGTGGGCGCGATCTCCGCGACGGTCCTCGCGTCTTGGCGCAGCGGGACCGACCCGCTGCGCGAGCCGGGGCTCGGCGACATGCTGCGCAGGGTCGACGTCCGCTTCGTTCCGCATGCAGACTTCGCCGACGCCGACGCGATCCTGGTCGCGGTCGGCACACCGATGGGTCGCGATGGCCGGCCCGACCTCGAGCAGGTCGAGACCGCGGCAGCGCAGATCGGGGCGCGCGCCCGGCCCGGCGCGGTGGTGCTCATGCGATCGACCGTGCCGGTCGGCACGTGCGATCGCCTGCAGAGCGGTCCCCTGCACGCGCAGCGTGTCGTCTCCAACCCCGAGTTCCTTCGCGAAGGGCACGCCCTGCGTGATGCGTTCTTCCCCGACCGGATCATCGCCGGCGGTCCGGCTGATGCGCGCGCCACTGTGGCGGAGCTCTACGGGCGCATCATCGATCGCTACGGTCTGCCGCGCGATCTGAGCGCCGACAACGGCTCGAGCGGGCCCGTCCCGTTCCGCTGGATGAGCGCGACATCGGCGGAGCTTGCGAAATACGCGGCGAACGGATTCCTCGCGACGAAACTCAGTTTCGCGAACGAGATCGCCAACCTTGCGCAGGCCGTCGGCGCCGACGCATCGGCGGTGCTCGGATCGATGGGACTCGACCCGCGCATCGGATCGCAGTTCCTTCGCCCGGGCCTCGGATGGGGCGGCTCGTGCTTTCCGAAGGACACGCGCGCGCTCCAGGCGATCGGCGACGGCATGGGCTACGACTTCCTCGTCCTGAAGGCGGCGATCGAACAGAACGCGCGGCAGCTCCGCGGCTTCGCCGCCGCGATCGAGCGCGAGCTGCCCCAGGGCGCGACCGTCGGCCTGCTCGGCCTCGCGTTCAAGGCCGGCACCGCCGATACGCGCGAGTCGCCGGCGATCGCCCTCGCCCGGCTGCTGCTGCGCGCGGGCCTTGCGGTGAACGCGTACGACCCCGCGGTGCGAGAGGTCGCAGGCGACCTGAAGATCCGCGTGCACTCGACGGCCGCGGAGGCCTGTGACGCCGCGGACGCAGTGGTCATCGCGACCGAGTGGCCGGAGTTCGCGGCGATCGATCTCGGCGCAGTGCGTCGCCTGACGCGCGGCGATCTCCTCTTCGACGGCCGCAGCGTCATCGCGCCAGCGGCCGCCGCGGCGGCGGGGTTCCGCTACGCCGGTCCGGCCGGCTTCAGCGAGCGATCGATCGAGATGACTGCGGTGCAGCGTCTCCGACTTGGGACGGCCGCATGACTGGGAGGAGCCGTATGAACAGGTCACTGCGCTGCGGAACGCTCATCTTCATCCTGCTTCTGCAGGTTCTCGTCACGGGGCGACCGGCTGCTGCCGCGGCGGGCGACCTCATCGCCGACGTGATCGTGCCCGATACCTGGCCGACGCAGGTCGCGCCGAGCGTCGCGTTCGACGGCCATTACCTCTACTACGTGACCTACGGCACCGCGGTGCTCCATCGCATCGACGTGCCGCCGGCGGGCGGGACGACGTATGCGACCGGTCACCTGACGATCCCGGTCACCGGTGCCTCGGGCCTCATGACCCTCGCGTACGACGCCGGCAGGGACAAGTTCTGGGCCGTCGGGAACGACGGGCTCACGATCTACCTCCTCGACAAGTCCGGTATGGCGACGCGCGTCTTCAGCGTCGATCCTGTGCAGGACCGGCCCGGCTTCCAGTCGGGCCAGTACGCGGCGGAAGTGAAGATCGCCTACGACCGCAGCGACGACACGATCTGGTACAGCCCTGACGCGACGTCGCGCATCTACCACTACAGCACCTCGCCCGATCTCGCCGGCACGGCTCAGCTCGTCGCCGCGACGCCGTACGTCGACGTCGGCGTGCCACCGAACGACATGAACGCGCAGTGTGGCTACAGCCAGAGCAGCGGCATCGCGACGGGCGGCGCGAACCTCTTCGTGAGCGTCGCGGGATGCAACTATCTCTTCGAGTACACCAAGACCGGGATCAAGGCCGCCTACTACGCCTACAACACGAACGCGGGCACGAGCACGCAGGACATCGAGTGCGACAACCTGAGCTACGGCGTGCCCGTCTTTTGGATCCGCGACGCGTGGGACGGACACATCCGCGCGTTCGAGCAGTCCGGCAGCGCGTGCCTCTACGGCGGCGGTCAGCCCGGGTCCGCTCCGAGCGTCTTCCCGGTGGTCGAGGCGCTGACCGCGACCGCGTTCCCCGTGCACCAGTACAGCCACCTCGTCGCGATGCCCGCGCAGGTGAACGCCGGCGATCTCCTCCTCGCCATATTCACGAACCACGCATGGGCTACGGTCACGCCGCCGCCGGGCTGGACGGCGATCGGCACGACGCTCAACGGCACGGTGGTCCGCACGAGCCGCTTGGCCAAACGCGCTGACGGGACGGAGGGCGGTACGACCGTGGACTTCCAGACATCGGTCCTCGAGACGGCCGTCGCGCATGTGTACCGGATCAGCGGCTGGTTCGACGACGGCGTGCTCACGGACGCGATCGCCGACGCGGGTGTGATCGGCAGCGGTCTGACCCCGGACCCGCCCGCGCTGGACCCCACGGCGTGGGACGTCGAGAACACGCTGTGGATCGCCGCGTACGGCGCGGAGAACCTCGGCGACACCGCCGGTTATCCGACTGGTTACAGTGGCGGTCGCTACGACCCCTCGGGTGGCCTCGTCGGACGCTGCTCCGCCGCGACGGCGCGCCGCAACGGCGCGGTCGCATCAGAGGACCCGGGCCCGTTCCAGAACTACGCGGATCAGGCCTGGGTCGCGGTCACGATCGCCATCCGTCCGCGGGCGGCGCAGTGAGGGCCGTCCTCGTGCGACGCAGTGAGCTCGTCCGCGATCCGCCCCCCAGCAACGTGCGCATCGGCAAGGGCGCGCTCATCGACGACGACGTCCGTCTCGGGAGCGAGGGCGGCGGCGCTCCCGTGCGTCCGATAGACATCGGACGAGATGCCCGGATCCGCGGCGGGTCCGCGATCGACGCAGGAGCTCGGATCGGAGATCGTCTCGAGACCGGCCGTAATGTTTCCATCGGCGAGGACACGGTGATCGGGGCCGACTGTCACATCCGGAACAACACCGTCATCGAAGGCGACTGCGTCGTCGGCGACCACGTCCGCATCGCGGCGAACTGCTTCATCGCCCGGTTCACGACGATCGGCGACGGTGTCACGATCGCTCCCGGCGCGTGTCTCGCCAACGACCCACATCCGGGAAGCGACGCGCACGGATGTTTACGCGGACCGACCATCGAGCGTGGCGCGCAGATCGGCATGAACGCGACCATCCTTCCGTTCGTGACGGTCGGTGAGCGGTCGGTCGTGGGAGCGGGCAGCGTCGTCACCCGGGACGTGGCCGCAGAGCTCGTCGTCGCTGGCAATCCCGCGCGCGTGCTGAAATCGATCTCGGAGGTGGTCTGCCCGCTCGATCTGGAGGAGGGCGACTACCTCAGGGCGGCGACACATCCGGACTCGATGAGGCCCGCGCCGCCACCTTCTCAGAACTGGAAGTAGAAGAAGACCTCGGTAGCGGCCGGCGCCGCGACCGACGCGAAGAGGACCACGACTGATGCTGCCGCACCGAATGCGACGGGACGGAGCGCGCCCACCGGCAGTCGGACCTTCGGCCATAGACCGTAGCGACTGACGAGCCACGTCGCGATGAGCGCGACGGCGATACACGCAATGAAGAGGCTGCTCCGTGCGGTCAGCGTGCCCGATCCGACGCCCTGACCTGACATGGCCTGGAGCATCACCCCAGCGGCCGCCAGCGACTGCGCGCGGAAGATAGCGAGGCTCACGAGGTAGAAGACCATCGTGAAGACCCAGCCGCTGATGCTGACCAGCGGGTGCGCAGGCAGGGCGATGCGGCGCGCCAGGAACCAGTGCAGCGCCATTCCGATCCCCCAGACGATGCCGAAGACGACGAAGTTCCACGCCGCGCCGTGCCAGAGCCCGCAGAGGACGAACGTGATGAAGAGGTTGAGCATGACCACCGGTGCCGGTCGGCGCGAGCCACCGAGCGGGATGAAGACGTAATCCCGCAGCCACGACGAGAGGCTGATGTGCCAGCGGCGCCAGAAGTCCGCGAGGGACGTCGCGAGGTATGGCATGTCGAAATTGATCGGGATGCGGAAGCCGAAGAGCGCCGCCGATCCGCGAGCGATGTCCGTGTAACCCGAGAAGTCGAAGTAGATCTGGAGCGCGAACGCCAGTGTCGTGATCCACGCGTCGCCGGTCCCGATCGCCCCGTCGGCGGCCGCGCGATACCCGTCGTTCACCCAGACGGCCATGCGGTCGCCGAACAGCACCTTCTTGATGAGCCCACGGCCGATGAGCCAGAGGCCCACTCGCGCCAGCTCGGGGTCGAATCGGTCAAGAGAGGCGAGTGACGGGACGAAATCCTGGAATCGCTTGATCGGCCCCGCGATCTGCGTCGGAAAGAACGCCGAGAAGACGTGGAACTTCGAGAAGCTGTGGACGGGCACATCCCCGCGATAGATGTCCACCAGGTAATGGATGAACTCGAACGTGAAGAAGGAGATCCCGAGCGGCAGCACGAGCCGCAGCAACGGTGGGTCCCAGCTCGTCCCGAGGATCCAGTTCGTCGCCGCCGCGGCCGACGAGACACCGAAGTCGAAGTACTTGAAGAGCGCGAGGACGGCGAGGTCCATGGCGACGAACGCGGCCAGGAGCGACCGCCGCCGGTCCACCGTGCGGCCGAGCGTGAGGCCGAAGGCGTAATTCATGACGACGAGTCCGAAGATCATCGCCGCGTACGGGACGCTCCAGCTCGCGTAGAAGACATAACTCGCAACGAGCATGACGTGCACGCGCCAGCGCGGCGGCGCGGACCAGAAAGCGACCCAGCTGATGGGCAGGAAGACGAGGTACTGAACGCTGTTGAAGAGCATCAGTCGAGGTCGAGGGCGCCGAGCTGCTCGCCAACGCAGCGCGAGTGCCGTTCCGCAGCATCTGGGAACACATGAGTCGCGTCGCGGAAGTCCTCGGCAGAGACGACGGAGCGGCAGTCGATGATCGGGACATGCTGCCGCGCCGCGAGATCGCGGATAGCCGCGTCCGCAGTGCTGAGGTATGGACCCGCGATGTCGTACGACGCCGGATGAAGCGGAGGCAGCATGAATACGACGTCGATGCCTCGCGCCTGCATCTCCGCGACGAGTGCCGTGAGGACCTTCGCTCCCGGTGCGGTCGTCGCGGCGTCGCCGACATCGGTGAAGAGCCGGCTCGCGACGGCCACGACGCGCGTGTAGGAGTTCGCGCTACCCGGGGCGACCCAGTACCCGAGCAGCGATTCGTCATAGCGCTGGCTCGGGGCGAGAGCGCTGATCCACTCCTTGAGGAGTTCACGCTGCCCGTAGGCCGACCAGACGGCTCCGAGCGCAGCGTCGAAGCGCTCCTGAAGGTCAACGGACGCGCCGAGCGACTCGAGCTCGGCAGGTGACAGGAGCTGGCGCGCGAAACCGCCGTCCTCGAACTTCGCGCGTTCGTCGACGGCCCAGGGAGACACGCTGATCACGACGACCCGCGGATGCATGAAGCCGAGCAGACGCTCGGTCATCGCCCGGGTGAGCCACGGATTCGCTGCCGAGAAACCGCCGTTGAAGCCCGTGCCGCAGGCGCACTCCGCCGACACGACCGTCGGCATGACACTCGTCATGATGGTCGAGTCGCCGACGTACAGCACCCGCGCATCGGCATGTCGCTCTGCGAGCGCGAGCTTCGCGGATGCCGTCTGCGGATTCGAGATCGCCACGTGAGCGGCGAAGAAGCCTGAGCGAAAGAACGCGAACTCGATCGTCACGAGTATGGCGAGGCAGGTCGCAGTCGCGATCGCGATCGTTCGCGCCTGCGCGCGTATCGATAGCCATGGCGTCACGGCGATGAGCTGAGCATCGTGCGCCGGCGGGTCCTGTGGCTCGTCGGGCACGGTCGGGATGCTCACCCGCGTGGACAGGAGGTCGCGTCGCGTCGCCTGCGTAAGAGAGATTCCGAGGCAAACGAATTAAGACGGCATGAAGGCGCGATTGAAGGCCGCCCCGCGATCACGCCCGCGCTCTGCGGTCCGTCACGAGCACGGCCCGCGCCGTCACGCGGCTCCGCACAGCGCCTCAATTCGCTGGCGCTGTCATCACGCCATGACGAAGGCGGCCGCGATCGGTGGCTCTCCCGTCGCCATCGGATCGCGCCTTCGCCGCGCGCTCGATGCGGGCCGATCCGTGATCACCGCGGAGCTCGCGGTGCCGGCGACGGTCGCACACAAGCTCATCCTCGAGCGCGCAAAGGGGCTGCTCCGCCCGCAGATCGTCGCGATGAACATCACCGATGGGCTCCGCGGCCGCCCCGCCCTGTCCCCGATCGCCGCGGCCGCCATCCTCACGCACGCCGATCTCGGCGTCGAGCCGATCGTCCAGGTCGTGGCTCGCTCGCGCGCGAGGAACGCGCTCATCGCGGATCTCCTCGGCGCCTCGGCGCTGGGCGTGCGCAACTTGCTTTGCATGACCGGCGACGTGCCGGAGTCCTCCGCCGACATCCAGGACGTCGACGTCTTCGCCTTGATCGGGCTCGCTCGTGGTTTCCCCGCAGGTCTTGGCACGGAGTTGCTGGGCACGGCGGAGCCGTTCTGCGTGGGCGCCGCGTGGTCGCCGTTCGCACCAGATCCCGCCCACGAGGCCGAGCGCCTCGTGCGCAAGCATGCGGCGGGTGCTGTCTTCGTGCAGACGCAGCCGATGTTCGACGCGCACGGCTTCGCCGCAGCGATCGATCGGCTCCCCGTATCCCTCACGGAGCTGCCGATCATCATCGGGCTCGCTCCGATCCGCTCGTGCGATCACGCGCAACGTCTGGGCGCGATCCCCGGCATCGTTATCCCCGACCGCCTGCTCGCGTTGCTCGATCGCGCGAGCGACGAGGCCGACGCGTGCGAGCGATATTGGGCTTACCTCGACGCGGAGCTCGACTGGCTCACGCGCAACGTGCCACATCGCGGATTCCATCTCATGCCGATCGGACACTCCAAGCGCGGCATCCGCCAGTCTTCTTCATTCGATCGGCTCTATGCGGCCGCGACGAGGGCGCTCGACGCGGCCCCGCCCAACCTCGCTGAGGTCGCGGCGCCGGTCGAGGTCAGCGGTCGCGTGTTCGGGACGTCCGCGGTTTGAGCGCCGCCGGCCTGCGGGTCGGGCTCAACCGTGCACGACATCCAACCTCAACGCCGGACCTGGACGCTCCGCTCATGCTGCAGGGCCTTCGCGTCGCGCCGTCCGCGCCACCGCCGATCGTCCCGCGAACAGTGTCGACCGACATGCCGGCCTCGCCCGCGACGCTCGTCACCCCAAGTTGCCCGGATCTCCATCGGTGGCTTTTCGGCGGCGCGCTGGCGCATCCGAGCGGCGCGATCGCCGGCTGGCGCGAAGCCGAGACCGGACGACTCTCCGATGAATACCCGGAGATCTCGGGCTATTTCCTGAGCGCGGCCGTCTTCGCGGACGCGACCAGCAGCCCGGTGGTGGCGGGCGCCGCTGAGTGGCTGACGGAGCGAATCGAAGCGAATGAGATCGCATCGCGGCGCGCGGACGGTCCGGCGATCTACAACTTCGACCAGGGCATCATCGCGGCCGGACTCCTCAAGTACGGGATCCGGACCGGTCACGCGCGCACCATGACAGCGGGTGTTCGCGCGGCCGCCTCGCTGCGCGACCAGATCCAGCGCCATGGCCATCTTCCCACACTCGATCCCACCGGCGGGCAGCCGCAGGGCCGTCCCGCCACGTGGTCGACCGTGGGACGACTTCACCTCGCGAAGACGGTGCAGTGCCTTCTCCTCGCCGCCGAGCTCGGTGAGGGCGGCATGCGTGACGCCGCGAGGATGCTCATCGCTGACACGCGGGCCCGCTTCTCGCTCGGGAGCGAATCATTCCGCGAAGCCAACGGCGAGACCAATCTGCACTCGACCTGCTACGCGCTCGAGGGCTTTTGGATCTGGAACGCCGCGAACGCTGAAGATGATCGAGACGAGCTTCTTGAAGCGACGATGGATGAGCTGATCGCCAAGCGGCTTCCCTCAGGCGGCTTCCCCCGCAACGCTTCCCTTCCGGGCGAGCAGTCGGACGTCACGTCGCAGGTCGCGCGCCTGGCGCTGCTGCTCGCTCGCGAAGAGGCAGCCCGGCCGACGATCGCGCGGCTTCGCGCGGTCGCGATCCCGACGGAGCGCGGCTACGCGATGCCCTATCAGCCCGAGGCTTCCGAACTGCACCAGAACGCTTGGGTCACGATGTTCGCGGCGCAGTCGCTCGCGCTCGCCGACGGTGTGCGTGGCCTCGAGTGGTGGGAGTTGATCTGACGAGCGGCTGGTGATCGCCAGAGCGGTCGAGGTACCGGATGTGCTCGCGCCTGGCACAGCATCGGCACAGCGCCTTCTCAATACAGCCGCCATTCGATGGATGCCTGACCGCGATACGGCACGCGCCGGCGCGGTCCGTACCGCGTGAAGGAGTGAACGGCGTGACGGCGAAAGTCATCGTTGGTACGGGCAGCTATCTGCCAGAGCGAGTCATCACGAACGATGACATTGAGGCGATGGCCGCGGACTTCGACCGCGAGCGCGCAGGCTGCACGCTAGATGAGTGGTCGCGCAGGCAGATGGGCGCGGTGCGCAGGCGCCGCGCCGCCCCCGGTGAGGGCACCTCCGACATGGGCACGCGGGCGGCCCAGCAGGCGCTGTGCGACGCGCGGATGAGTGCGCGCGATATCGACCTCATCGTGCTCGCGACCGTCACGAGCGATCACCGGATGCCTCCCACGGCTGCGCTCGTGCAGCGCGACCTCGGCACCGAGGCTCGCTTCGTTCAGATCGACTCCGCGTGCACTGGGTTCGTCGACGCGTTGATGGTCGCCGACGGGCTGCTCGATCGGCTTGGGGCAGAGACGGCGTTGGTGGTCGGCACGGACGCGCTCTCCTACTACATGGATCCGCAGCGGTTTCGCGCCCAGACGATCTTCGGTGACGGCGCCGGTGCCGTCGTGCTTCGTGACGGGCTCGACGGGGGCTACGGGGTCAAGGCCTACTCCACTGGTTCGAGTGGCAAGGACGGGTTCATGGTCGCGATCGCCGCCGGCGGACCGAAGCAGCCGATCACGACTGAGGTCATCGAGCGGCGCGAGCAATACCTCGAGCTGGCGCTCAAGGTGATCCCGCCCTTCGGCGTCGCCAAGATGGTGCAGGCCACAACTGAGGTGCTCGCGCGCGCCGGTGCCACGGTGGAGGACATCGACTGGGTGGTGCCGCATCAGGCCTCCTCCAACATCGTGATGGAGACCGCGCGGCAGCTCGGCCTCCCGCTCGACAAGTTCATCGTGAACTTCAGTGAGGTCGGCAACACCTCGGCCGCATCGGTACCCTTGGCGCTCGATTCAGCGAATCGCCTCGGCTGCCTTCGCGACGGCCAGCACATCGTGATGCCGGCGGTCGGTGCGGGCATGGCCTGGGGTGCCGCGTACGTCGTCTGGCACGACTACCACTAATGTCGCACCGGCCCTTCGCGGGTAGGGTCGCACTGGTCACCGGCAGCTCGCGAGGTATCGGGCGCGCCATCGCGTTGCGGCTCGCGCGCGACGGTGCGGACGTGGTCGTCAACTACCGCAAGCGCGACGACGCGGCGCGCTGCACGGCCGCCGAGATCGAGGCGCGCGGCGCGCGCGCACTGCTCGCGCAGGCGAACATGGCCGAGCCAGCCGAGATCGAGGGCCTGTTCGCGACGATCCGCCAGGAGTTCGGCCGGCTCGACTTCCTGATCTGCAATGCCGCGGCTGGGATGCAAGGCACGATGCTCGAGGCCACGCTGAAGGCGTGGGAGCTCGCGATGAACGTGAACGCGCGCTCGTACCTTCTCTGCGCGCAGGCCGCGTTCCCGCTGCTCACCGCGCACGACGGGGGCGGTCGCATCATCGCGGTGACGGCCCGCATCGCGACGGAGCGCGCGTTCCCGTATTACGGGACCGTCGCCGCATCGAAGGCGGCGATCAACACCCTCACCGCGTACCTCGCGGTCGAGCTCGCGCCGCACAACATCTCGGTGAACGCGATCTCGCCCGGTCTGGTGGATACAGAAGCGCTCGCCTACTTCCGCCGCGGCGGCGAGCTGCTCGAGAAAGCCCGCTGCATGACGCCGTCGGGCCGCGCGACGAACGTCGACGACATCGCCGGCGTCGCCGCGTTCCTCTGCTCCGATGCCGCCCGCCAGGTCAACGGCCAGGTGCTCGAGGTAGATGGTGGATACACCCGCCTATTCCTGTGACGGGCGTCCGCAGCGGATCCCTCGGCAACTTTCCAGTCGTTGATTCCGGATTGAAGACCCCTCGCTCGCTGCCCACATTCAGCCCTATCTCGCGCATCGTCATTGCCGACCCGCACAGAACTTCAATTCCCCAGCGGTCTCATGTCGCCATGGCAACGGAACGGCTGGCCGTCGGAGTCGCTGTCGAGGTCGCAGATGCGAGCACGGCCGCCGCCCCGCTGTCGCAGGCGCTCGGCGAGGCGCGCCGACGTCAGCTGGGGTACGCCTTCGCCAAGCGCCTGCTCGACTTCCTCGCGTCGCTCGTGCTCATCGCGATCCTCTTTCCGGTCTTCATCGCGATCGCGATCGCCATCAAGCTCGACAGTCCGGGTCCGGTGTTCTACCGCGCGGAGCGGATCGGCCGGTTCGGAAGGCCCTTCACCGTGCTGAAGTTCCGCTCCATGCGCGAGGGCTGCTCGGCCACTCCGCACGTGCAATTCGTCCGGAGCCTGCTGCGCGACGGCAAGACGTGCGATCTCTATAAGGTCGATGCCGATCCACGGGTCACGAAGTTCGGCGCGTTCCTGCGCCGAACGAGCGTCGATGAATTCCCGCAGCTCTGGAACGTGCTGTGCGGCGACATGAGCCTGGTCGGTCCGCGGCCGGATGTGCGCTACGCCTTCGTCGACTACGCGGACTGGATGCAGCGCCGTCTCGATGTGAAGCCCGGGATGACCGGACTCTGGCAGGTGAGTGGCCGGAGCCGCCTCGGCCTGCTCGACATGTACCGGCTCGATGTGAGCTACGCCGAGCAGGCGTCACTGCTCTTCGATCTGCAGATCCTCGTCCGCACGATCCCGGTCGTCCTCGGGCGCGACGGGGCCGCCTAGGACCGCGGTGCGCGTCGCGCTCACCGGCGGCGGCGGCTTCATCGGATCGCACGTCCTCGCGCGCATGGTCGGCGCCGGTATGGATGTCACGCTCCTTGGCCCAGAAACAGGACACTGTCGCTACGCCGCGTCGCTCGTGGCATCGGGACAAGTTCGCCATCTGCGATGCGACTCGACGTTCCGCGATGCAGATCGGCTGCGCGATGCGCTCGGCCCGGTCGACGCCGTCGTGTTGCTGGGCTACGTCATGCCTGGTGCGAGCGGTGCAGCTCGCCTTGCCGAGGAGATCGAGCTCAACGTCGTCCCTCTGAGCCGGCTCCTTCGAGCGCTTGATGGTTGCTCGCACTTCGTGTTCGCGAGCACGCTCGAGGTCTACGACGGCGGCGAGGTGGACGGTGACGAGCCAGGGCCGGTGACCGCGTTCGGATTCGCGAAGCTCACCGCCGAGCGGATGCTTCGCGTGTTCGCGCCGGCATCGACGGCAACGATCCTTCGGTATGCGAGCGTCTACGGCCCGTACGAGCCCGAGCGACGAGCGATCCCCCGCCTCATCCGCGACGCGCTCGCGGGCACTCCGCTCCTGCTCGACAGCGACGGCTCGGAGGAACGCGACTACCTCCACGTGTGCGATGCGGCCGCGGCGACGATCGCGGCGGTCGACCGCAAGGCCGACGGTGCCTATGACATCGGGACGGGGATGGCGACCCGCACGCTCGATCTCGCGCGCACGATCGGCGAGCTCGCCGGCGCGAAAGCGCGCCCGGTCTCGCGCGCGCCGGTTGAGGGTGAGTCACGCCCGCCGCGGCTCGTCGCGGCGACGCGGCGCGCGCAGGAGGAGCTCGGTTTTGCGGCGCGGCGCCACCTCGTGGATGGTCTCAAAGAGGAGATCGGTTGGATTCGGTCGCAGCCGGCACCGAAGGTGGGCGTCGCCCTCGCGGCGACGGCCTAGTTAGGCGATCGCGGCGGCGAGCTCATCCCAGACGCGCTCTTGGATCGCGGGTGCCGCCGTCCAGCGCTGCTCGACGCGGCGGCCGATGATCGTCATCTGGTGCGAATAGAGGAGCGACGCGGCCTGGAGCATGTCGAGCGCCTGCTGCCTTGCCTCGTGGTCGCGCCACTCGAGCACGCCGAGGCGCACCTTCGCGATCCGCTGGTGGATACGGTCGAGGATCACGTATTGCGGACCCTCAGGCCACTTCTGCTTCTTGATGTCGATGCCGTGCGCGAAGACGACGCCGAGGAGGTCGGCCTTACGGAAGTCGTTACCGGTGAAGGCGTTGGTCGTGCGCAGCGGGTCGATGCGGTCCGCGCCTGAGCCCCAGGGCCGGCCGTAGAAGCGGACGTCCTTCAGACGCCCGGCGAAGTGGCAGTCGATGAACTCCGCGGTGAACGACTCCCACGCGTCGAGCTTCGCGTTGTCGAAGGTACAGCGCTCGAAGCGCGCCTGACCGGGACGCACGCCGGTGAGGTCGGCATCGTCGAACTTGCAGTCGCGGAAGATCGACTGCCTGCGGCTGGAGAAGAGCGGCTGATAGCGACGATCGAGCGCCTGGCCGCTGAAGTCGCAGCGCTCGAACGTGCACCCCTCCGGGGCGAACTGATCGAAGGTGACGCGGCGGAAGTCCGCATCGCGTACCGTCGCGCGACTGAGCATCAGGACGCCCTGCATCGAAGAGCGCTCCCTACGCCGGTCTAGCTCTCGTCAGCTGCTGCGTAGATCGGAACGACATTCGAGGTAGCTGCCGACTCCATATGCGAACGGCCCTCGAAGATCACACCCTTCTCGATCGTGAGCGATGGGGTCGTGATGTCGCCGTGGACCTTTGCAGGACGGCGCAGTTCGACGGCCTGCGTCGCCTTGATGTTCCCGACGACCTCACCCTCGACGACTACTGTGCCGCAGCTGATCTCGGCCTGGACCTTCGCGCCGTCGCCGATCTGCAGCAGATCGTTCGTCGAGATCTCGCCGGTGAAGGTGCCGTCGATGCGGACCTTGCCTTCGAAGGCGAGCTTGCCCTCGAACTCCGATCCGCGGCCGAGCAGTGCATTCAAATCTGAACTCGCCGCCGTCATCGGGGTATAGCTGCGCGTCTCTGGTTGTGCCATTCGTGTGCCCTCCTCCGCTGGTTCCTCATCACGGCTAGGCGCAGGCGGGTCGGCGGGTCGCCACACCGGTGGGGGTGTCGTCGTCGACTGCTTAGCTTGGCCGCTTCCTCGCTTGAACGTGATTGGGGACATTACTTCCTCAACGGACGAAGGGCTAGAACGTTCGCGTGGCAGTCCGCCCGACGTACGCCAAGCCGCGAGAGCCGAGCCGAGGAGCGCACCGAGTCCGGCAGAGCCGAGGATGACCGGACGGCCGCCTGGGACGAGCGCCGCGGCCGGGATCGCCAGGAGGAGCCCCAGCAGGAACCCCAAGGCGGCGCCGCAGACGAATCCAGCCGCGACGAGGCTCCCCATCCTCGTTCCCACCAGGTCGCATTCTCCGCGCTCGCGTGCTTGGCAGGCAACCGTTCAGCCCGGGGCAGTCCGAGGGGCTAATCCGCGGCCGCGACCGCCACCTTGAGCCAGCGGGTGATGCTCGGCGCGTCAACGTCTTTCGCCGTACGCACCTTGAGCATCCGATTGCCCTTGCCGGCACCTTCCAGACGCTTCTTTGGGTCGGCGAGCGCCGCCGGCGGGGCGAAGAAGTTGATGCCGACATGGTCCTTGAACGTCGCCAGAGCGCAGATCTTCTTGCCTCCGCGCTCGTAGAAGGGGACGCCCCACTTGATCGCGACAGTCGCGTCGGGGACGGTCTTCACGATGATCGCTCGGAGCTGCTGGAGGAGGACCCGCTTGTCGGCGGGCTGCTCGGCGATGTACTTCGTGTCGGCGGCCATCGCTCTCCTCCTATGCCTGCGCTGTCGGCTGCGAGAACCGCAGGAAGTTGCCGAACGGGTCGCGGAGCCCGCAATCGATACCGTACGGACGCTCCGTGGGCTCCTCGGTAAACTCGACGCCCTTCGCCTTGAGTTCCTTGTACGTCTTGCGGCAGTCGTCCGTCGTGAAGAACAGGTTCCCGCCAGCGTGGCCCTTCGTGACGAGGTCACGGACCTGGGCAGCCGTCTTGTCGTCCATCGCCGGGCGAGCCGGGAGCTCGAGGAGGACTTCGCGGCTCTTGTCGCCGGGCACATTCACCGTGAGCCAGCGCATGAAGCCGAGGTCGACGTCTTCCTTCTTTTCGAGCCCGAGCTTGCCGACGTAGAAATCGAGCGCCTCGTCCTGATCGAGTACGTAGATCGATGAGATCGCCAGTGACTTGAGCACTTCTTTCCCTCCTGATGTGGTGAGGAGGACGCTATTTGCGGGACCCATCGCGCGCTTCTCCAAAACTGCTCGGTCTCGTCCAGGCCATCGCGAAACAGTTGGGCACCGGCGCCACGGACCCGCGCCGGCGGTACTCGGTCGGCGGAGTCCCGACGATGTCCGAGAACGTCCGGCTGAATGTTCCCAGGCTGGTGAATCCGACGTCCATGCAGATGTCGGTGACGTCCCGTGCGGTCTGCCGCAACAGGAACATCGCGCGCTCCACCCGCCGCCGCTGCAGGTAGCGGTGCGGCGTCTCGCCGAATGTGTCGCGGAACGTGCGACTGAAGTGCGCCGGCGACGTGTGGGCGACGCGCGCGAGCGTGGGGATGTCGAGCGGCTCTGCGTAGGTGCGATCCATCGTGTCACGGGCACGCAGCAATCGTCGGTTCGACTTCTCCGTTGCCGTCGTCACACACCAAAACGTACAGCGCACCCACGGTAATCGATGGACGGCGCCTGCTCGCCGGACGACTACCATTCGCCGCTTGAAGCTCACACCGTCGATCGGCGGAACGGACGGATCGCTCGTCGAGGTCATGACGACGATGCGAGCGATGCGTCGCCTCCGCGCCGATCCCGTGCCGCGCGAGCTCGTGCGCGAGCTCATCGCAGCTGCGCTGTGCGCGCCGAGTGCGGGTCACCAGCAGGGCCAGGTCTTCATCGTCGTCACGGACCGCGACCGCATCGCCCGGCTCGCGACCGTTTGGCGAATGGTCGCGGAGATATACGAGGGTTGGATGGGCAAAGCGGATCCGCGCTACGGGACCGACCCGGTGTACATCCGAACATGGGAAGCGATCCACTATCAGCGCGATCACTTCCACGAGACGCCGCTCGTGATCGTCGCGTGCTACGACCAGCGCCGCCAGATCGGCGTTGTGAAACGCCGGCTCGGCGAGATGGTCACCGCACTCCGGATGGCCGGCCCGCGACGTGCCGCGCGGCTGCTCTTGGGCGGGCTGTCGGCTCTCGAGCATCGCTCAGAGGCCGCCTCGATCTATCCGGCGATCCAGAACCTGCTGCTCGCGGCGCGGGCGCGCGGGCTGGCGGCGAACATGACCACCTGGCATCTCTTCGCTGAAGCCGATGTGAAGGAGATCCTCGAGATCCCGAGCGGGGTTCGAACCTACGCGGTCGTCCCCATCGGATGGCCGCTCGGCCGTTTTGGTCCGGTCACGCGTCGCCCGCCGGACGAGGCCATCCGTGAGGACCATTGGTAGGAACCAGCGGTGGGCTCTGCGTGGCTCGAACACGCGACCTCAGCGATGTCAACGCTGCGCTCTAACCAGCTGAGCTAAGAGCCCGAAGAACACAAGTCTAACCGCCGCGCCCGCGCGCTGCGCAAGGTCGCGCCGATGAAGTCAGCGTGCGGCACCACACGCATCGCCGAATGCTGACGCCCGATCAAGCAGCCGATCTCGCCGCGGAATTCGACGAGCATGAGTTCGAGGAGCGCGTCGAACCGATCTGCGTCGGGCCGATCGCCGATGGCAGCAGATCACTATCCGAGGCAGCGCATGAGCTCCACGGTTTCGCGGTGTGGCTGGTCGAGCTCGAGCGCGAGGGCTGGCAGCTCATCCACGAGGCCGAAGGCAACCATCTCGAGCTCGTCCACAGCGATCCGTCGGAGCACGTCTATGACACCGAGTTGAACGAGGCGTAAGCCATACTCCCGCCATCCGCGCTACGCGGAGGTGGAGGACACGGTGGGCATGCGACGGGCACTTCCTGGTCTCGCAGTGGCGGCATTGTTGCTTTCGTCGACGACATCGGCGCTCGCCGCGCCGCCGACGTTCCGGCCGGCGCAGGAGGTCTGCGAGCACTCGGGCGGGAACTTCATCCCGCACGCGGACGAGAACTTCTATCACTGCGAGGGCGGGAGCCTTCCCTATCACGCGTTCGTCGTCGGTCAACCCGTCTGCGAGCACGCGTACGGCGGGACGTTCATCGTCCGTCCCAGTGGCTACCTCTGCACGCTGCCCTGACGGGTTGCGAACAGGCGTAGCCCTTCCTCGGGCGCGTCCTTCGCGAAGCAGACGACCTGGAACGCGCCGAAGCCGGTTGGATCGAGCAATGTGTCGATCGCCGAACGGCGGCCGAGATCGCGCAGCCGGTCGATCGGCGTCGTCGGGCGCGAGGCGACGTCGCGGATGCCGAGCGCAAGCAACGCCTCGCGCTGCGACGTCCGGCCTGCGAACGTGAAGCCCGCGCCCTCCGCGGCGCGTCGGACCGCGGTGAAGTTCACGCTCGCCGTCAGGTCGTGCTCCCCGGGCTCGGTGAACGGGTCGGCGATGAGTCGATGGCGCGCAAAGCCACGGACGGTCCCACTGCCGAAGCGCGTCAGCAGCTCCGGCTCGTCTCCGCCGTAATCGATGAAGAGCACGTACCCTCGCGTCATCGCGGCTGCGAGCCCAGCGACCCAGCCTTCGGCTCGCGGGCTCACCTCCCACCGTCCGCCCATCGGCACCGCTTCGGGCACGCGGTAGCGAAGTTCCGGCGGGTTCGGCGGGCGCAGCGTCTCGACGAGACGATCTTCGTGCACGCTGACGAAGACCTCACGCGCGCCGTCTGTCGTCCGCACGAGGACGTGCACCGGGAACGCATCGAGGATCTCGTTCGCGTAGAGCACGCCCGCGATCGGCCCGAGCGCGCGCGGGTCGGACGCCCAACGGATGTCGCGGCCGTCGAGTGCCGAGGACTGCTGGGCGCGAAGGTGCTGCGACACCTCGACGATCGCCGGCCGCACGCCCCGCGCGGCATCGGGTCGCTCACGCTCAAGCGACGCGAGAACATCCCGCAGCAGCGTCCCCCTCCCCGCGCCAGCCTCGACGAGATCCCACGAGTGCGGCTTTCCGAGCTGCTGCCAGAAGTCCGCCATCGCTCGTGAGAGCGCGCGACCGAGGTGCGGACCGAGATCTGGTGCTGTGAGGTAGTCGCCCTCGAAGCCGATCGAAGCGCGCGTCGAGTAATAGCCGTGGTCGGGGTCGTAGAGCGCGGCGTCCATGTAGTCAGCGAACGAGATCGCACCACGCGCGCGTATCCGCGCGAGAAGACGTTCCGCGAGCGTGGGCGCGGCTACGCGCTCCAGCGCGGCGGCGCGGGCGGACGGACCTCGGGCGGACGCACGCCGCCCTTGCCATCGCCGTTCGTGGGGATGTCCTCACTCGGCTTCCACGTGCGCGCGACGGCGAGCTCCTCCTTCGCGAGGACGGTCCTACCGAACCGCGTGTAGGTCGAGAGCTCGAAGTTCGGCGTCTCGCCGAGCGCGCCGTGCGGGCACACCTCGACGCAGTCGCCGCAGTAGATGCACCGCACGATGTCGAGCTCGTACGTCTCCAGGTCGCGCTCGCGCATCATGAGCGCGCCCGTCGGGCACGTCTCCGCGCACGCGCCGCACGAGACGCAGTCGGTGTACGAGAGCGACACGTTCCACGGCGTCGTGACGATCGAGTCGTATCCACCACCCATGAGGCCGTAGCAGTTCGCGCCGATGACGTCGCGGCAGATGCGCACGCACTGCGTGCAGTTGATGCACTTGTTGAGGTCGCGAAGGATGAAGTCATGGCTGAAGTCGTACTCATAGTCGTGGTAGTCCACCGGCTCGGCGCGGTGGAAGCGGTTGTCGGTGAGGCCGTGCTCCAGTGACAGCCGCTGCAGGTGGCAGCGGCCGACGTCCGGGCAGACGCACTGCAGGCAGCGCGCGGCTTCCTTCTCGGCGCCGGCCTTGTCGTAGCCGCCCTCGATGAGCTCGAAGGAGCGCACGCGCTGCTCGAACGGCAGGAACGGCATACGCACCTGCGGCTCCTCGGGCTTATAGGGAACGATGTCGATGAGCTCGGGGACGCGCTCCTCCTCTTGGATCTCCGAGGCGACGAGGGACATGTCGTCACCCGCGAGGTAGCGATCGATCGCCTTCGCCGCGAGCTTTCCCTGCGCGACCGCCTGGATGACGGTGACCGTCCCCATCTGGCAGTCGCCGCCTGAGAACACGCCCGGCCGATCGGTCATGAGCGCGGCGTTCGCGACGATCGTCTCGCGCCGCGTCTTGCGGATGCCCGGCGAGCGCTCGAACCAGTCGAGCACCGGCAGCTGCCCGATCGCCGGGATGACGACGTCGCAGTCGATGGTGAAGTTCGCCCCCTCGATCGGCACGGGCCGGCGGCGACCCGAGGCATCCGGCTCGCCGAGCGCCATGCGCTGGAACTCGACGCCGCCGACGCGTCCGTCCTTCTCGTGGATCTTCACGGGCGAACCGAAGAACTCGAGCTTGATGCCCTCGTGCTCGGCGTCGTCGACCTCGCTGTAATGCGCGCCCATCTCCTTGCGCGAGCGGCGGTAGACAACGGTGACCTCGGCGCCGAGGCGGCGCGAGGTGCGCGCGCAGTCGAAGGTCGTGAACCCGCCGCCCATGACGACGACACGCGAGCCCTTGCCGACCGGCACCGGATCGCCGCTCGCGTTCTGGTTCAGGTAGTTGATCGCCTCGATGACCCCCGGCAGGTCGATGCCCGGGATGGGCAGGTCGTTGCTCGACCACGCGCCGATGCCGATGAAGACGGAGTCGTAGCCCTGCGCGACCAGGTCATCGATGGAGAAGTCGCGCCCGAGCTTCATGTTCCCCTTGAACTCCGCGTCGCGGAGCTGCCAGACGGAGTTGAGCTCCTTGTCGAGCTTCACCTTTGGCAGGCGGTACTCGGGGATGCCGTAGCGGAGCATCCCGCCCTGCTTCTCCATCATGTCGAACACCGTCACCGCGTGGCCCGCCAGGGCGACGTAGTACGCGCAAGTGAGCCCCGCGGGACCCGCGCCGATGACCGCGACGCGCTTGCCGGTCGCGGGCAGCTGCGGAAATGGCGTCGGCGCCTTCTCCATCTCCATGACCATCTCGCCCGTGTACCCGTGGCACTGGCAGATCGCGATCTCCTCCTCGACGAGACCGCGGCGGCACACCTCCTGGCACGGGCGCGGACACACCAGCCCGAGTGCGTATGGGAACGGCAGCACTTCCTTCACCAGGCGCGCGGCCTCGACGTGCTGCCCCTTGGCCATGAGCTCGAGGTAGCCCGGGATGTCGATGTGCGTCGGGCAGCCGATCTGGCACGGCGGCATGCAGTACGCGTTGTGGTCGCTGAGGATGTACTCGAGGTTCTGCCGGCGCATCTTGAAGAGGCCGTCCTCGGTCGCGGTGATCTTCATGCCCGGCTCGACCGCGAGGTGGCACGACGGCATCGGCCGGTCGTAGCCATCGATGTTCACCAGACACATACGGCACGCGGCGGCGGGTGCGAGCTTCTCGTCGTCGCAGAGCGTCGGGATGTTGAAGCCGGCGCGCTGCGCCGCGCGAAGGATCGCCTCGCCCGCGACGGCCGTGACCTCCTGGCCGTCGATCCAGATCGTGCACGTGGGCTGGCCCGCCGGGATGTCGCCCTGGTGCGACACCGTCGGGATCTGCGCTTCCGCGGGCTGCGTATAACGCTCGAGCAGACTCATGGCTGGACCATCGTCTCGTAGCGCCGCGCGCGGACGGGCTTGCACGAGCCGGTCGGGCAGCGGTGATCTTCGATGTGCGCGCGGTAGTCCTCGGCGAACTCATACATCGTGGTGCGGAGGATCGACGGCGCGGTGATGCCGAAGCCGCAGAGCGAGAACTGCTCCATGTGATCGCCGAGCTCGCCGAGCCACTTCGTATCTTCGTCGCGCCCGAGCTGGCTCTGCACGCTCTCGAGGATCCCCTGCACTCGCGCCGTGCCGACGCGGCACGGCACGCAGATGCCGCAGGTCTCCTTCGCGAGGTACGCGAAAAGCTTCGCCGCCTCGGCGACGATGCAGGTGCCCTCCGCGATCGCGCGGATCTGCCCCGAGCCCATGTGCGTCCCCGCCGCGCGCAGCTCGTCGAAGTCGAGGCGCGTCCCCCGACGCGTCGCCGATAGGATCCCTCCGGTCGGCCCGCCAACGTGGATGCCCTTGAGCTCGCCGATGACACCACCCGCTGCGTCGAGGATCTCGGCGAGCGTCGCGCCGAGCGCGACCTCGTACACGCCCGGCGAACGAACCGCGCCCGTGACGGACACGAGCTTCGAGTCGGCGCGCACGCCGCGCTCGAGGATGTGCGGTAGCCACGCGAGCGTCTCGGCGCTCGAAATCAGTGTCGGACGCTGCTCCACGCCGAGGCTGGCCGGATACGGCGGGCGCTGGCGCGCCATCGCGCGCTTCGACTCGAGCACGTTCATGAGCGCGCTCTCTTCGCCGCCCATGAAGCCACCTGGGCCGAGCGCGACGGAGATGAGCACGCCGCCGAGCGAGCCCTCGAGCTTCGCGAGCTCGCTCTCGAGCGCACGGCGCTCGTCCTCGGCCTTCGGATGCAGGTACACGATCGCTTCGCGCGCGCCGACCGCGACCGCCGCGATCATCGTCCCGCGGAGGACACCGAGCGGCGAGTGCTTGATGAGCGTTCGCGAGAGTGGACTGTCGGGGTCGGCGTCGTACGCGTTCGCGATGACGAGCGGGGCACGTCCGGTCGCCTTTGCCGCATCGCGGACGGCCGCGATCTTCTTCGCGAGCGGGTAGCCCGCGCCGCCGCGCCCGCGGAGATCGCTCTTCTCGATCATCGCGACGATCTCGTCCGGCGGCCGCGCGCGAACATCGCCGCCGGTCGGCGGCGCGCCGTTCAGCAGCGTGGCGTTAGCGGGCATACGTCGGCTCGAGGACGTGCTTCACCTCGTCCTCGCGCAGCGTGTCGTGCGCAGGCGCCGGCGACGCGGCCGGCCACTCGCCGGCGATGCCGAGGTTGCCGGTGAACTTCCGCCCACCGCGCGGCACCGCGGTCCCCTGTCCCTCAGGGGCACCGCGGAAGTTCGCGAGAAGTGACGCCGCGGTGTAGACGTCGGTCATCGTCTTGCCGAATTCGGCGGCGATGCGCTCCGCGGCGGTCCACGGAAGGTAGCCGTACGCATCGTGCGTGCGATAGAGAACGCGCGTCATGCGATCGAGCCCCGCGGGCTCACCGCGCAGGATCTCGTCGACCTTCTTCGTATCGAGGCCGCGCTCCGCCTCCGCGGGGACGGTGACGACCGCCGTCGACATCGGCCGCCGATCGCCGTACGGGGCGGTCTGCACCATGCGAATGCGGTAATAGGAGGCGCGCGGCGCGAGCATCGGCCGGCGGCGGAAGCCGTTGCGGAACTTGTACGAGATCGAGATCGCGCGCGGCGGACACGCCTTCTCGCACATGAGGCACGACTCGCACTTGAAGATGCTCGTCTCGGGTTCGAGGAGCAGGGCGATGAGGCCGCGCGATCGCTCAGGCAACTCGCGCTTCTCGTACGGGTACTTCCGCGTCACGAGACGCGCGCGGAAGAGGTGCTGCAGCGTCCGCACCATGCCGTCGACGATGCCGAGCACTATCGGATCACCACGTTAGCGATCCACCTCAATCTCGCGCCGCGCTCGCGTCGCTCGCTGAACAGGGGCCCCTACCCCTGGACGCGAGACACGCTCAGGGCTGGTGGTTCTCACTCCTCGCGGCCACGCTCGCTGCCGCTCGCTGAACAGGGGCCCCTGCCCCTGCGCTCGTCGCTCGCTCATCTGTCTACCTCACCCAGCACGAAGTCGAGCGATCCGAGGATCGCGACGACGTCCGCGACGAGGCGTCCCTTGAGCAGCCACGGGACGATCTGCAAGTTGTTGAAGGATGGCCCGCGCATTTTCGCGCGGAAGGGGTTCGGACTGCGTCCGTCGCTGATCATGTAGATCCCGACCTCGCCCTTCGCGCCCTCGACGGTGTAGTACGCCTCGCCCTTCGGGCACTTCCACACGTGGCCGAGCCGAGCGCGCACCGCGCCTCCCGGCAAGTTCGCGATGCACTCGCGGATGAGCGCGATCGCAAGCCGCATCTCGCCGACGCGCACCTTGAAGCGTGCGAACGCGTCGCCGTCGGGGAACACGACTGGCCTCAGCGTCTTCAGCTCGGGGTAGATCCCGTACGGACGGTCACGCCGGAGGTCCCAGTCGACGCCCGACGCGCGGAGCATCGGGCCGGTGATGCCGTACTGCTTCGCGACGTGAGCGGGGATCGTGCCGACGCCGATGGTCCGCTCGAGGAAGATCTCGTTTCCTTCGAGGATGCGCATGTAGTCAGCCTCGATGCGGTCCGCGAAGCGATCCAGGAACCGCTCGAGCTTCCCGAGCCAGCCCTGCGGCAGGTCGTAGAGCACGCCCCCCGGGCGGTAGTAGTTGAAGTTCATGCGCGAGCCACAGACCTCCTCGAACATGTCGAGGATCTCTTCGCGGTCGCGTAGGCACCAGAGGAACGGTGTCGTCGCACCGACGTCGAGGCCGTACGTGCCGAGCCAGATGAGGTGCGCGGCGCACCGGCTCATCTCGTCCACGATCACGCGGATGTACTCGGCGCGGCGCGGCACGTCGATGCCGCCGATCGCCTCCATCGCCCCGGCGTATGCGTGTTCGTTGAGCATGTTCGAGACGTAGTCGGCTTGGTCCGCGTAGCGGATGCCCTGGTGGTACGTGCGCCACTCGAAGATCTTCTCGAGGCCTCGATGGAGATACCCCATCACCGGGATGCACTCGATGACCTTCTCGCCGGACATCTTCAGCACCAGACGCAGGACGCCGTGCGTCGACGGATGCTGCGGCCCCATGTTGAGGATGAGCTCTTCGGTCTGGAGCCCTTCCTCTGTTTCGATGATCGGAAGGTCGACGAGCGCGCCCTCTCTCCCGATCTCTGTGCTGCGCACGGGAGACACGCTCAAGGCTGCTCCCTCGTCGCGGTCACGCGTGCTGTCGCGCGCTGAACGGGGGCCCCTGCCCCCGCGCTCCTCGTTCGCACTAGCCGCCCCTGGAGATCTTTTCGCGCAGCCGGAGGACGCCTTCGGTCAGCGCTTCGGGACGCGGCGGGCAGCCCGGAACATAGACATCGACCGGCACGACCGTGTCGACGCCCTGCAGGGTCGAGTAGCTGTCCCAGAACTCACCGCCGCTCGATGCGCAGTTGCCCATGGCGATGACCCACTTCGGCTCGGGCATCTGTTCGTAGAGCCGGCGGAGGCGGGGCGCCATCTTGTGGGTCACGGTCCCGGCCACGATCATCACGTCCGCCTGGCGCGGGCTCGAACGGAACACCTCCGCCCCGAAACGCGAGAGGTCATGCTGCGGCGCGACGCTCGCGAACATCTCGATCGCGCAGCACGCGAGGCCGTAGCCGAGCGGCCAGGGCGAACGCGACCGCGCCCAGTTGATGAGATTCGTCACGGTCGTGAAGACGACGTTGTCGTCTTCGGCGATGACCGATCTGCGAATGGGGATGTCCTCGCCGGCGAGGCCTGCCTGCGAGCTCACCGGACGGCGCTGAATGACGTCCTGTTCGAAGTCGATCGGGACGCCCTTTGACTCGGCGGGACGCTCTTCGATCGCCATCTAGGTCAAGTCTAGGGAGTTCTAATGGCTTTGCACGGCATTGCGGATGAGCGCGACGAGCGCGTCGTGCACCACCGCGCCGCTCGCCACGATGTGCGGCTGGCCAGGTCTCTTCTGCTCCAGCTCTGTCACCCGCCCGCCGGCCTCGCGCACGAGCAACGCGCCGGCCTTCCAGTCCCACGGCTTGTCGACCGATTCAAAGTACGCATCCATCTTGCCCGCCGCGACGGAGGCGAGGTCGAGCTGCGCGGATCCGAATCGTCTGATGTCACGTATGCGACCGAGCACGCCGTTCAGGATCCGCGCCTGCTCGTCGCGCGCCGCCGGCGCGTACGCGAATCCCGTCGCGACGAGCGCGTGCGCGACGTCCGACAGCTGTGTCGTGCCGAGCCGGTGACCGCGCGCTGTCGACCACTCCTCGCGCAGAGCGGCGAGGCCGCCGACTTCGTGCATCGCGTGCTCGTCGAACGACCACGCGCCACCACCGCGGATCGCCGCGAAGAGCTCCTGGCGCCAGACGTCGAGCACGACGCCGCACACGAGGCCGTCCGCGTCCTCGCACGCGACCGCCGCCGCGAAGTGCGGCAGGCCGTAGAAGTAGTTCACCGTCCCATCGAGCGGGTCGATGTACCAGGTGCGCCCCGAGGTGCCGGTGCCGCTCGATCCCTCCTCGGCCAGCACCGCGTCCGCGGGATACGTGGTGCGGATGATCCCGACCGCGGCATCCTCGGCCGCGCGATCGGCGTCGAGGACGATGTCCGTGTCGGTGGTCTTCGTCCGCAGCCCGGCACCGCGTTCGCCCCAGCGTCCGAGGAGGATGTCCCCGGCCGTGAGCGCGACGTCGATCGCGCTGCTCACGTCGCGGCGCGGATCGGTTATCGCTGGGTGATCCGGCCCTCGACCTTGGGGTCGAGCGGCGAGTGCGCGGTCATATAGGCGGCGACCGCATCGACCTCGATATCGCCGTAGACGACGTTCGTGCCCTTGCCGAACCAGGTGTGTCCGTCGCCGCCGAGCAGGAGGTAATCGATCGTCGCGACGTGATAGAGCCGCGCCAGGTCCAGCGGCGCGCCGCCGATCGTCGCCTCGAGGACGCGCTCGCTCGGGTTGTTCAGGAAGCGGTAGACCCACTTCCCGCCGCCGATCTGCAGCCGGCCCGCTCGGCCCGATGCGTCCTCGAACACCTCCTTCAGCTGTGCGCCGGTGAGGTCGACATTCACGATCGTGTTCTCGAAAGGCAGCACCTGGTAGAGCTGGCCGTACGTCACCGGGCCCGCCTTGAGCGGCGCGCGGACGCCGGCGGCGTTGTAGAAGGCGACGTCGGTCCTCCATCCCTGCTGCCTGCCGTACTCGAGGATCCCGTCAGTGATCATGTTCCCGAGGCCGCACTCATCTCGCGGGTTGTCGAGATCGTTCTTGATCGTGCCGACGACGCGCGAGGTGTACTTCTCGGTCTCCGCGCGGCGTGATTCGACGATCGCGGCGATCTCGGGATCCGGCTGCAGCGTCTGCGACGCGGCGACCGCGGTGAGCTCGCCCGCGCGTATCGCGTCCTTCATCTTGTGCGTGGCCGGGTCGACGATGATCTCGAGCCGGCCGAGGTACTGCGTGTACGCGCCTGAGTCGACGATCGTCGTCCTTCCTTCGACGCGCCCCGTCTGGATCGGCTGGTGATCATGGCCCGCGACGATGACATCGATCCCGGGAACGTCGCGCGCGAGCTTCGCCGCGTCGGCTGATCCGATGTGCGCGACGACGACGATGATGTCCGCCTGCGTCTGCAGCTCGGAGAGGAACGGCTGCACCTGCGTCGCGGGCCCGAACTGGAGGCCGGCCACGCTCGTGGCCTTGACGATCGTGTTGCCCTGCGGGTTCGTGATGCCGAGGATGCCGACCTTCGCGAGACCCGTGTCCTTGATCACGTACGGCTTGAGGTATGAGGGCAGCTTCCCGGTCTTCGTCTCGACGACGTTGGTCGCGAGGAACGGGAACGACGCCTCCTTCGCGCGCTGCGCGAGGACATCCTGGCCCCAGTCGAAGTCGTGGTTGCCGACGGCCATCGCGTCGTACTTCATGAGGGTCATCGCCTTCGTGACAGCCTCGCCCTTGTTCGCGTTCGAGATGAACGTGCCCTGCCACGCATCGCCCGCGTCGACGAGCAGCGACCGCTCGGGCGTCGCGCGCGAACGCAGCGATCGCACCTGCGAGGCGACCATCGCCATCCCGCCCTGATTGAAGCTCGTGCTGCCGCTCTTCACGACCTCGTAGTCGAGGCGGCCGTGAATGTCGTCGGTGTGGAGCAACTGGATGCGGTCCGCGGCAAGCGCGTTCGCGCCCGCGGACGGCGCGCCGGAGGGTGCGCTCGGGCCGGCCGCGTTGCACGCGATCCCGAGCGCGAGGGCAATAGCGGCGATCAGGCGGCGCACCTGCATCGATGCTAGCGGCACGGGCTTGTCGAAAAGGGAAAGGCTCACTCGATGTATGGTCGTGCCTTCGCACCTACGCGCGTTGCACACGGAGGACAAAGAGGCGATAACAGATCTCGGCCCAATCACCGTGGCGCCTCCTGGCGAGCGGCGATCCGGCTACTTCACGTTCACCAGAGACCCGGCCCTCGCGAAGTACTCGTGGCCGTTCTTTAGCATCACCGGACGCCGCGAGGGTCCCACGTTCCTCATCACCGCAGGGATCCACGCCGCCGAGTACACGGGGATCGACGCCGCGATGCGGCTCGGCCGCATGCTCGATCCAGGGCAGCTGCGCGGCCGCGTGCTGATCATCCCGCTGCTGAATCGGCCGGGCTTCTACGAACGGAGCATCTACGTGAACCCAGAGGACAACGACAACATGAACCGCGTGTTCCCCGGGCGGCCGGATGGCACGTGGAGCGAGCGGTTCGCGCACTGGCTGCTGAACGAGGTCATCGCGCAATGCGAGTACGCGGTCGACCTCCACGCCGGCGACATGATCGAGGATCTCGTCCCGTTCGTGACCTATCGCGAGACGGGGAACACGGACGTCGACGGACGGGCACGACGGATGGCGGACGCGTACGGCGCGGAGTGGCTCGTGAAGGCCATGCCCACGGGCGAGCGCTCCGGGCTGCTCTTCGCCGCTGCGGCGGCACGAGGGGTGGCCGCGATGATCGCCGAGTCCGGTCGGATCGGTCAGGTCGAAGCAGACGCGGTCGCGCGGCACGTCGATGGCGTGCAGAACATCCTCCGCACCGTCGGCGTCCTGGACGGCGAACCCGCTCGCGTGGCCCCGGCTCGCGTGCTGAACCGGTTCGAGTGGTTGCGCTCTCCCGTCGAAGGCTTCTTCCGCTGCGCCGTTCGCGTCGGTGACCGGGTCAAGAAGGGTCAAGCGCTCGGCGAGATGGTCGATCTGCTCGGAGAGCGGCTCGAGGCCATCGAATCATCCGTCGACGGCATCGTGCTCTTTCTGGTGACGAGTCCGGCGATCAAGAAGGATGGGCTTCTTCTCGGCGTTGGCGTGCCTGCGTGAACGATGGCCGGTGCTATGCTGCCGGCCGTTTCCAGGGGAGGAATGATGCGATGAAGTCATCAAACATGACCCGGCGCGACCTCCTGCGTGCGGCCGGGGCAGCAACGATCATCGCTGCGTGCGCGCCTGCGGCGCAGCCGGGCGCCACGAGTACCGGGAAGGCTGCGGCGGCCACCGGCACGCTGACGTTCCTCTGGGGCGGGGACACCGACAAGCTCGATCCGCCGGCGATGACCACCCAAGAAGGGTTCATCGCGACGACCGCGTTGTACGAGGGCCTCGTGCGCTACAAGCCGAACAGCACCGACATCGAGCCGGCCCTCGCCGAGCGCTGGGACATCTCGAGCGACGGCCTCGCGTACACGTTCCACCTGCGGTCGGGAGTCAAGTTCCACGACGGTTCCGCGCTCACCGGGGAGGCCGTCGCGTTCACGTTCGACCGGAGCATCAACAAGGACAACGCCCTCTTCAAGGAGGCGCAGTCGGCGGGAGGCTTCCCGTTCATCGACGACTACATCGGAAACGTTGTAGCCAAAGTCGAGGCGGTCGGCCCGCTCGACGTCCGCTTCACGCTGCGGCGGAAGTTCTCGCCGCTTCTTTCGAACCTGGCGATCCCGCCGGCCTACGTCATTTCAATGGACGCGCTGAAAAAGTTCGGCAGCAAGATCAACGAGAACCCGGTGGGGACCGGCCCGTTCAAGTTCGTCGAGTGGAAGAAGGACGATCACATCACAGTCGAGAACTTCGAAGGCTACTGGGGCGGCCAGGCGAAGCTGCAGCGCATCATCTTCCAGCCAGTCCCCGAGGCCTCCGTGCGGATCCTCAAGATCCAGCGCGGCGAAGGCGACATCGCCTGGCCCTTCGATCCGAAGGACGCGCCGTCGGTCAAGGGCAAGGCCGAGACGGACGTGCTCGAGCAGGCCGGGCTCAACGTGAACATGGCCGAGTTCAACCTCAAGAAGCCGCAGTTCCAGAACAAGGCGCTGCGCCAGGCCCTGAACTACGCGATCAACAAGCAGGAGCTCGCGGACAAGCTCTATAGCGGCGCGGGCGTCGCCGCAGTCGGCGCGCTCCCGCCCACCTCGTGGGGCTTCGACAGCGCCCTGAAGGGCTACCCGTATGACCCGGAGAAGGCCAAGGCTCTCCTCAAGACCGCCGGGTATACCGGCGACACGATCATCCTCGACTCGTACACGATCCCGCGCGGCTACAACCCGCAGGGCGCGAAGCTCGCTGAAGCGATCCAGCAGTACTTCCAGGCGGTCGGCGTGAAGAGCGAGATCAAGACGACGGAGTGGACCGAGTACCGGAAAATCCGGCGCCAGGGTCAACTGAACATCGCCTTCGGCGGTTGGCAGGCGGACACCGGCGACCCCGAGAACTTCCTTGGTGTCTTCTTCTACAGCAAGAACCAGGGCGGCGTGAACACGTCCTTCTATGGCACTCCGGAGGTCGACAAGCTCCTCGAGCAGGCGAACGAGGAGACCGATGTCGCAAAGCGGAAGTCGCTGTTCAACCAAGCCGAGGCAAAGATCGTCGACGACGCGCCGTGGCTCTTCATCGGACACATGAAGCAGCAGGTCGCGATTCGCAAGCGCGTGAAGGGCTTCGTACTGCAGCCGACCTATATCTACTACTTCAACAGCGTCAGCGTGAGTTAGTCAGGTGCGGCACCACTCGAGCGCCTAGAACGTGCGCGGGTACGTCCTGCGGCGCATCGCGTACGTCGTCCCTGTGCTGCTTGGCGTCGTCACCGTCGTGTTCCTCGCGCTGCGGCTCATCCCGGGTGATCCGGCGGTGGCTCTCGCCGGCGAGAAGGCAAGCGCCGCGCAGATCGAACAGATGCGCGAGGCACTCGGTCTCAATCGGCCGCTGCCCGTCCAGTACGTCGACTTCGTCGCTCACCTCGTGCGCGGCGACCTGGGCCGGTCGATCCGGACCGGCGGCGACATCCGCCAGGAGCTGGTTGAGAACTTCGCCCCGACCATCGAGCTCTCGATCGCCGCCCTTGTGATCGCGCTCGCGGTCGGCCTGCCTGCCGGGGTCCTCGCCGCGCTGCGGCGGCGGACCCTGATCGAATACGTGACGATGATCGGCTCGCTGGTCGGGATCTCGATGCCCGTTTTCTGGATCGGGCTAATGCTCATCTACTGGCTCGGCGCGCGCGCGGAGTGGTTCCCGCTCTCAGGGACCGTGAGCGCCGGGCTCGAGATTCCCGCACGGACGCACTTCTACACCGTCGATGGACTCCTCACCGGTAACGTCGCCGTATTCGCGGACGTCGTCTGGCACCTCGTGCTTCCCGCGATCACGCTCAGCACGATCACCATGGCCATCGTCTCGCGCATGGCTCGGTCCAGCATGCTCGAGGTCCTGGGCAGCGAATACCTCGTGACCGCGCGGGCGAAAGGCCTCCGCGATCGGGCGGTCGTCCTCGGTCATGCGCTCAAGAACGCGCTCATTCCCGTCGTCACCGTCGTTGGCCTGCAGCTCGGCGCGCTGCTCAGCGGCGCAGTCCTCACCGAGACGGTATTCGGTCGGGTCGGCGTAGGCCGCTACGTCCTGAACGCCATCACCGCGCGCGACTACCCGGTCGTGCAGGCGACGGTCATCGTCGTCGCCATCTTCGTCGCCCTGATCAGCATCATCGTGGATCTGGTCTACGCGATGCTTGACCCGCGCATTCGGTACCGCTGAGGTGGCCGGCCTCCGCGCGACCGCCGTCGGGTCGCGGATCGCAAAGGACGCGAACTCACCGCAGTCCCAGTGGGCGGCGGCGCGCCGGCGGTTCGTGCACTCCGGCACCGGGATGCTGGGCGCGGCTTTGCTCGTGCTCTTTCTGCTGGTCGCGGTTTTCGCCGCGCAAGTGAGTCCATACGACCCGATCCATCAGGACTTCCGTATCGAGCGCGAGACTCCGAGCGCCGAGCACCTCATGGGAACCGACGAATTCGGCCGTGACGTTTTCAGCCGCGTTGTGTGGGGCGCGCGTGTCTCTCTTCAGGCCGGCGCGATCGCCGCGAGCATCGCGTTGGTCGTGGGTCTCGCCCTCGGCATGACCGCCGCCTACTACCGCGGCCGGACGGACGGCCTGGTCATGCGCGCCATGGACGTCCTGCTGGCGTTCCCGTACCTGCTCCTGGCAATCGGGATCGTGGCGATCCTGGGGCCGGGGCTGCTCACGGCGATGATCGCGATCGGCATCGTGTACATCCCGAACTACGCCCGTGTCGTGCGCGGCGCCGTGCTGTCGGTCGGTGCGCGCGACTTCGTCGAGGCGGCGCGTGCGGTCGGCGCGCGCGACCGGCGCGTCATGTGGCGGCACATTCTGCCGAACGTGCTCGCCCCGATCATCGTGCAGGCGACCCTAAACGTCGGCACGGCGATCATCGACACCGCGGGCCTGAGCTTCCTCGGGCTCGGAACGCAGCCGCCGACCCCCGACTGGGGCAACATGCTGTCGGCAGGCCGGAGCTACGTCATCGACTCGCCGTGGATCGCGACGTTTCCCGGTCTCGCCATCCTCGCGACAGTGCTCGCCTTCAACCTGGTGGGCGACGCGCTTCGGGACGCGCTCGACCCGCGCCTGCTGTGAGGGTTAGCTGCCGCTGGCCGTCACCGTCGCCGGCCGCCTCGAGCGTGACTTCGTCGAGGATCGTCAGAGCCGCGGCGGTATCGCCGCCGAGCCATGCGCTCGTCGCCTCGCCACTGCGGAGCTCACGCAGGAGCGCGCGCAGGCCAAACCTTTGTCCGATCTCGCGGGCACTTGATAACGGAACCGGGCCCGAGCGCGTCGACCGGGTCGGGGAGTGCGAGGCATACGGTCAGCCCGCGCGATTTCTGTGACTAAACCAGACCACGAGTCGAATCAGCAGTGTCGCGAGTGTCACAAGGAAGATTCCTCCCGCCACTGCAGCAACGGCAAGACCAGGAGCCTGCTGGCTCGGCACGACGCCAAACATCATTAGGATCCCGACCACCACCGCGACTAGGCCGAAGAGTTGAATCGGCAAAGCCGCGACGGCGATGGGGCCGACGCCGTTCCTCAACAAGCCCGCTACCGGCCCGAGCCGTTCTGACGGAAACCTGGGGCCTTCGGCCTCGTCATGCCAGTTGCGCCCACGGCCCAGAGCTGCCACTCCAGACACGAGGACAAGGACTCCGATCCAGAAGCTGATGGTCGGCACTACTGGTTCTCTGTTGCCGTGCCCGCCACGGTGCTCTCCTGGGAAGTGAGCATTTCCGTGCCAACGGCTCTGCGTGCCACTTGAGGTCCCGCTAGTCCATCGTTCGCGACCTGGGGCCTATCACGGTTTAGTTCCATGGTGCCCCGGAGCTAGGCCGATTTCATTGGCGACTCGGCCTCGTGCGCGCGGTACTGCAGCTCGTAGAGCCGGTGATAGGTGCCGCGCTGCTGCAGCAGATCGCGGTGCGTGCCCATCTCGACCACGCGTCCCTTGTGCAGCACGATGATGCGGTCGACGTTCTGGATGGTCGAGAGACGGTGGGCGATGATGATCGACGTCCGCCCGACCATGAGCTTCGCGAGCGCGTCCTGGATGATGTGCTGCGTCTCCGTGTCGACGGAGCTCGTCGCCTCG